>QFCS01000194.1_pt1 | contig 72308 bp, 67 predicted proteins | sample 3576561 | NCBI WGS metagenome assembly QFCS01 | reverse complement strand
TGGCCTTGTGCTCGCGGTAAGCCATCAACGCTGGCGACACGCCCAGGTGATTGATCGCACCATGCTTGATGCTGCTGCAGTCTTGCTCGTCGAGCTTGCAGATCTCTGCACGCTGTTGTCAACTCTCTAGCAATGTCAACTGCGCGCCTGAAACCTGTCTCTGCGCATTACCACGATGCATGAATAGGAGTGATCGCAATCCGGCACGCCAAGGGCATTCACGTTGAAAACTCGAACGGCAGCAACCGCTGCACAACGGTCCCACAGCAATGGGGCTATGAACGAGAGCGGCTGGCCTAAATCGTCCGAGTACCCAATCTCGGCTTTACCTGCTTGGTATCGATAATCGGTGTTTTCAATACCAGCGACCGCATGAACGGCGATGGGAGCTCCCCTTTGCTCAAGACCACGGCAGGGATCGGAAAATCCCCCCGCGCCCGGGCCATGACCGAAAAAAGTCCGGAAGAAAACCCACAAGATCGCCCTTGAGCCACTCAACAGCACCCCGGGGCTTGGACAGCGTTCATCGCATCGCAACCACCTTAGAAAAGCGGTTCGATTTCGGCGGAAAGTGCTTTCAAGCTTGCGCTACGAATCGGGGGCGATCAAGACGATCACCCCCTCATCGTGGACCCCGGATTCGACCTACAAACTACGAAAACTTGCTGAAAATCCGCTTCGCTTCGGTCTTGGCAGTTTGGTGTTCAGAGCGACTCAAAACAGGCAACACAAGTCCCTCATCTCCGTCGACATACATCGGCCCACCGAAGTCGCTGTCGTAGAACTGCCCATCCTGCTGACCACCTTCGTGGTACGCCGCCATGGTTGAACGGGTGAGATCAACACCATGCTCGAGTGCCAGGTACTGCCAGGTCCATGCACGCATCGCATCACCGACCACGACTGCTCGCTCTGAGGCCATTCGCAGCCAGTAGCGGTCGCCCTGCTCCGCAAACCGCTCCTCCGCCCACGCGTCGCCTTGGTGCGCAAGTTCCACCAATGCCGAACGAACACCTCGCTCGGCCGCCACACGCAGCCAAGATGCACGTGCCTCGGGCGTCGTAGCGACCCGCGCCATCGAGGAGGCATCAACTTCTCCGGTGAGCCGCTCGGCGAGCGCGATGAAATCACGGCTCTCAAAGTGGGTGCTGTATTCCAGTGCCGCCGCTCGAACGCCACCCAGCGCCGCCGCTTTCAGATGCACCTCGTATTTCCGGTGTTGGGGTTCCAGTCGGAGGTAGTCATCGACCCACCCTCGTTCGGCAGCATTGAGAACAAGGCCCTTCAGCGACGCCTCATACAGGTAAGGGTTTGGGGTTCGACAGCGGTGGAGCCCGGCCAGAAGAAAGTGCGCATGCGGGTTTGAAGACGCAGCCACCTCCTCGAGGCTGGACATCAGCATGGTCGAGCGCATGAGGTGCTCACGTGCTGCTCCCGTCGCCTGCACTGGAGCTACCGGCCTGTCCTCATCGAATTCCTCGTTGTCATCGTCCTGGTCGTCGTCCTCAGCAACGACCGCAGGGGTCAGCCCGGCACCCAATGCAGACCACGAGACAGAAGAGAGGTGGTGCTCGGCGATGAAAGCCAGAAACGACCGCGCCATCTCGGCCGCGGCCTGCTGGTGGTAGCCCAGTTGGACCGCTCGCCCGATCAACTGGGACGATGCGCCGGACGGCCCGTCGCCAACACCCGCATCGGCTAGCACCGCCTGAGCTCGGAACGCAGCCCATGAACGATGGCCGAACGCAGCAGCGAGGAGTTCGTGCACATGGCTGCGCTTGACGGGGCAGCCCGAGTGGTTTTGGAGGGTTTGCTGCGCAAGGTGCGCAAGCTCTTTCAAGGTCATGACTCTTCCTTTGGTTAACCTCGACGAGTCGGGTCAGACGCACGCGTTTAAGTCCCCGACGACGAGGCCCAAAAGGGAAATCAATGACGATGTGTGAAGTGCCTGTTTCTACTCGCGTGCAAGTACGGCGGGCGCCTTGGATTGAATTTTAGGCAAGTTGCGGCGGCCACCCAAGTTTTCTTGACCCAGCGCCGCAGGACCCATAGTCATCCCGCCTGCTTGGGCAGTCGACGGGTACTGCCCTGCCACTCGTAGCTGTCGCCCTTAGGCACACGCATGAACCCTTGATTCGTGAGCTTGAGACCATTCACCTCGTAACCTTGGGTCTTGACAAACGGCCCATCCACTCCGTTGAACGAGGCGTTGACTGTGTAGCTGCATTTGACGGCCCCTTTGATCGCCTCTTCTGCCTTTGAGCCCATGAAGGCAGCCGCACGGGTGAGTTGCTCCATCTCCTTCCTGGACAGGGTTGTGCAGTCAAGGTCCGTGATTTCAACGCTGCGCAGCTTGAAGTAGCCAGTGCTGGCTGTCCTGGTGTGCCACGCCTTGACGTCTTCGTTGGTTGGATAGCCGCTGGATCCAGCGCCACAGGCACTCAGGACAGCTGCGACGCTCATTGTGGTCAGGCTCCAGCGGGAGAAAAAAACATTCTTCATGGGTCAATCACTTCGGTTGGTTTGTGAACAGAGGTGCAATGCCTCATCACTTCAGCTTCCCAAACAAAGCACCGGAGTCAAGAGACCCGAGGGAGATTTTGTGTTGATCTCTGCCGCGCCTTTCGTTGCGCCACTGGGCGGCAAAGCCCACGAAACAGGGCCACCCAACAGTGGACTCACACACCACGTCAGCGTGCTTGACACCGGACCCACGAAGCACGTCCAGCGTCGACCGTGAGCAGGATTTCCGCCCAGTGGCATACAACTATCAAGGCGATCAATGTCAGAAACCATAATGAGTTTCTGATAAGATTGAGCAATCATGGCCACGCTGCCCGAGCTCATCGTGCTTCACGCACAGTCCCTACCCGAGGGAGGCGTGTTGTCGCCCAAGGAATTTCTGCACATGGGGAGCCGCGCTGCGGTCGACCAGGCTTTCTCTCGCCTCACCAAAGAAGGCAAGCTGCTGCGTGTGGCGCGGGGCGCGTATGTCATGCCTGTGTCGAGCCGGTTCGGAACGCGTGCGCCCGCACCTGAAAAAGTCGTCCTAGCCCTTGCCGCCCAACATGGCGAGATCGTGTCGCCTCACGGAGCCAATGCGGCCAATGCACTGGGGCTGACCCAACAGGTGCCGATTCGTGAGGTGTACCTGACCTCGGGACGAACCCGCCATCTCAAACTTGGTCGCTCCGAGGTCATGGTGAAACACGCACCGCGCTGGATGCTGGCGCTCGGCCCAGGTCCGGCCGGCTCCGCCGTGCGCGCCTTGGCCTGGATGGGGCCCTCCCACGTGAGCGAATCACTGAGCACCCTGCGTCGCACGCTGCCGCCCTCCGAGTGGCATGCACTGACAGCGGCCCGAGCGGCGTTGCCCTCCTGGATGGCCAGGGCCATCGGCGAAGAGACGCTGCGTGGCTGAGCGCTACTTTGCCTTGAGCAAGGAGGACCAGAACGAAGTTCTGGAGCAGGCCCGGGCGAAGACGGGCAGGCCTGCCCATCTGCTGGAGAAGGATCTGTGGGTTGTCTGGACGCTCGGCGCCTTGTTTGAATCGACTTTTGCAGCCGACCTCACCTTCAAGGGTGGCACATCGCTCTCCAAGGCGTACAAGATCATCAATCGGTTCTCCGAGGACATCGACCTTACCTACGACATCCGCAAACTGATCGCGGACCTCACCGGTGACGAGTACTTTCTCCCAGCGAGTCGCAGCCAGTCCAGCAAATGGAGCAAGGCCGTCAGGGATCGGCTCCCCGAATGGATTGGATCTACCGTACAACCACATCTGCAAGCGGCGCTGGAGCGCGAGCGACTTGCCGCGAAGCTTGAAATCGGAGGCGCGGAGCACGACACACTCCTGCTGCACTATCCAGCGATCAAACAGGGCACCGGGTACGTCTCACCCATCATCACGCTGGAGTTTGGTGGCCGGGCCACCGGAGAGCCGCACGGCGTGCTGCCCGTCACCTGCGATATGGCGGATCACGTCGATGGCGTCTCGTTCCCGCAGGCGTTGCCCCAAGTGATGGGTGTAGCGCGGACCTTCTGGGAGAAGGCGACAGCGACACACGTCTACTGCGCCCAGGGGCGCATCCGGGGCGAGCGATACGCGCGCCATTGGCACGACCTGGCTGCCATCATGCGCAGTGAACACTTTGATGCTGTGATTGCTGATCGCGCCGTGGCCCGGGCGGTGGCAGAACACAAGTCCTGCTTCTTCAGCGAGAAAGCCGCCGACAACAAGACCATCAACTACACCTTCGCGGTCTTGGGCGCGTTGCGGATCGTGCCCGAGGGGGCCGCTCGGGAGGCGCTGGCCGCTGACTACGCGAAGATGCTGGAGGACGAGGTCATGGTGGGTGATGCCCTGCCCTTCGAACAACTGATGCAGGCCTGCGCCCAGGTGCAGGCTCGAGCCAACGCTGCCGCTCGCACATAGCCCAGGTCGGTCGATAGCGACACCTATCTCGAATGCGACCGCGGTGCTGATTCAAAGCGTCCCCATAGGAATGGTGTTGAAAACACCCATTATCAATACCAACTGGCCAGCCAGAAAAAAGCTCTAGCTTTCATACAAGTATGGGATGCGGCGCAGGCTCTGTCGTACGATGCGAGCATGACCACCTTTGCCGAAACCCTCAAAAAAGAGATCGCCCGCGTGGCCCGCAAGGAACTGCGCGAGGAAATCACGGTGCTGCGCAAGCTCGGCGTGACCCAACGTTCCGACATCTCGACGTTGAAGAAGGAGGTCAAGTCGCTTCAGTCGAGTTTGAAAAAACTGGAGAAGTTGCGCGCGGCGCCCTCTTCCTCTGGCTCCTTGGCAAAACTTTCGCCGACGGCCAAACCCACTCCCGATACACCCCGGGGAAAACCAGGCCGTAAAGTGACGTTCACTGCGGAGCGGCTGAAAGCCCAACGCGCCCGACTCGGCCTCACACAGGAACAAATGGGCCAACTGCTAGGGGCCTCTTCCTTGTCGATCTGGAAGTGGGAGTCTGGCGGCGCTGTTCCGAGGACTTCACGTGTTCCCGACATCTTGAAGAAGATTGCAATGGGCAAGCGCGAAGCCCTGACGTTCATTGAACAGCGGGTGGCCTGACGACCCAGCCTGCTGGGAAAATCGGCTGGGTCCGGGCAACCTGGCCTCGCGTATGTGCATTTGGGGCAGGTCTGCACCCACCCGTCTTCCTCAGCAGAGGAAAACCTCTACGCCGCCATCCGGTTGCACGCCACCGAGCAGGGGAGTGACCATCACGCGGCCAGGAAGCAACTTTTGAAGCAGCGCGTGGACACCATGGAGCACATCCCACTTGACGCCCTCCTCAAGGCCCACGGTAAGAACGAAGCGCTCGTTGTGTGGCATTTCAATCCCCAATGCGGCACGTCCCGTCAACCACGCACGCTTCACACCCAGTTCCAACAACCCTGGGGCGACGCCGGGCGTGTTCTGAACCATCTCGATCAGCTTCTCGATGCGCTGTTGTTGCAACTTGCTCATCATCGACACCGAGCTGAGATACGCCGTGGAAATGTCCTTGCGCCAGTGGCCCAGAGCTTCTGACACCTTCTTGTAGGCATGGTCGACCAGTTCACGGTTCTGTTTGAACCACGCTGGCGACTGCTCACCCTCAGCCGGCGGACGGTGGCCAGTGATGTCCTCGAACATGTCGGCGGCAAACTGGTGACGCAGACCGTGACTCGCAACACCCATGGCTTTCTTGTTGATACCGTACTTGCGCAGCACGTGGTAATACTTGGTCCGCGCCTCTTCCATCGTCAGGCGCGGGTAGCCCATCTCACCCTTGTTGTTGTGCTCGTCAGCCCAGGCGCGCGCGCGCTCAAGAACATCGCGCTGTTTGGCCTGCTTCACAGGATCCTTCATGAAGGGCACAAAGCGACCCAAACCACCCTTCGTGCCCAGTTTGATCGCAATGCCTTCACCGCGCTCGGCCTCACGTGGGCGAAAGCTCAGCGCCTCTTTGACACGCAAGCCGAAGTGCAACTCGAGCTCGAACAGGAGTGCCTCCTGAGGATTTTCGACCGCGACGACTTCAATGATCGCGTGGGCATCCACCCCGGCAGCCTTCCAGCTCTTGCTGCCGTGGGTCACTTGCGCACGCGTCACGGCGGATTTTTCGACACCTTTCGCCTCCAGTGCCTGGTAGAGCTTTTCGCGCTTCGGGATCGCACCCTTCTTGCCGATGAGTTCGCAGAACTTGCGAATCACCGTCAACTTGTTTTGAATCGTCGAGCTACTGTGACCCAGTTCATTGGCCCAGTACGCAGCCAACGCCACAGCGTGACGCCACCCAATCTCGTCGATGCGCTGAATATGCATGTTCAGCTTCTTCAGATCGTTGACGACGTTTTTTAGTGTGCTTCCGAACGCCGTGCGCGTCTTCTCAGCGACGACTCGCTTGCGACCGATGAACGACTGAAGGTCCAGATCGTGCAGGAAAAACACCATCTGTCGCAACGGGTCGTTGGGATGTGCCTTGATCGCGTCGAGTGAGCGTGGCTTTTCACTTCCCGGCCCTCCCCTGGTAAGTGTTTCCGCACGCGACTTCAATCGGTGTGCGCGACGTTTGCCGCGACCATTGCCTGATGCTTTCGCCATTTCTCTTTCTCCTGTTGTGACTTTCGTCGTGATGATGGTTAACACCTGCGGGCGCCCAACGCACCCGCATGCCTAAACCTTCAGGCACGCCCAAACCGCCAGATCGCTCTGGCTTTTCATTCGTCTTTTTGCTACTGGTCGCCCGGTACAAGGCCCCTGGGCAAAGCACGTCAGTCTTCGGTGATTTCCGTTTTTCGTTAGCAAGCTGTCCTGTCGGCACAGGTGGAATCCCCGTGTGACCCCCATCCTTTTTTGATGGGCACCCCGACGCATGGACATCGTCGGGGGGGTACTGTCTTGTTCAGACAGAGCCTTGTGGGTGGGCTAGACCAGAGCAGCTATTCACTACCCAGGTGAACTCACTTCACCGCCAGACTGATTTGGCGGCGTTGTCCCTTGCTGCTTGTCCAACCTGCCCCTTCTTAGGCCCTGTGGGCTCCCGGCAAACGCGCCAGGCGGGAGGTACTTGTGACGACCACCCCCTAGGTAGTCGTCAGAGCAAAGTCAAAAACGTGAGTTGATGTCTACGCTTGCGCGTCCACACATGCTCCGTAGCGCGGAGCGTTGGCTGGCGGCTTCCAAGAAAGGAAGGCCTGGTTGGCTTGCTGTGGGCAATTCCCGTCCGGGGTCACCACTTCCGAACCGCATCGCGGGTTCAGCAGCTGGTCTTTATACGACCTGTTTTGCGAAGCTCCATACAGAGCACCGTCTTGGTTTGCGACTTCCACAGTGGGGAGTCGGCTTGTTGCCTTAGGACACTCCTGGTGAAGCGTCGGTTAGCGGTTTTCCCTGTGTAGGGAGTGGGACATCACTGGGATGTCTAAGTACCAGAGGTACAGGTGAGCGAATAGTAGATGCTGTTTGCAGTCTTGTCTTGTGATGCGGACCAGTTGGGGATAGGTACCGCTCAACGTAGTCTGCCCGAGCCCTTGTCCACAGATGGCAAAACATTCTCCCGCAGCGTGTCATTCATGCCAAACGGCAAAAAAATCCTTTCAGATCAGAAGTCTTCATATCACTCTGGTTGCCACCACTCCTGCAGACACCCAAAGTGGGTTGTTTGAAAGTGCCCTGTTGATATCTCGCCGTCAACACGATACTTGAACGCGTAAAACGATCCGTCGATTAAGGCAACAAGAAATGGCAGCCCTGCCCCTAGCTCCCTACATAAATGGAGCCACCTGATTGCGCGTTTCGACAGGATGGTTCACGCCGCAGTGAGGCGCGATTCTTTGGCTGAGACCCACACGTTGTGACCGTCCATGGCCACTCGTGGCCTCACCTTCGAAGAAACCAGCTTCAGCCCCGCGTTCGCACTGTGCGTCGAAGCCGCCACTGGCCTGCCATGGCCTCCTGCGGCCCCTACTGTGACGTTGTTGTCGGGACTCGCCTCCCACGAGAACACTTTGTGGTCGCCAGTGGCCTCGGGTGGCCCACCCTGGCCAATACAACAGCGTGGACAAGGGTCGCCTCGCAAGAGTTGCGGTTTATGGCCTGCACTGGCCCGACTTGGCCTCCCGTGGCCAACAACTGGTCCGCATCGCTTGCAGAGGTGCGAAGGCCCCAACAGAATTCCCAGCAGCACAATTTTGTGCAAGCAAGAAACCTGGAGAGACCTATGAAACGCGACGCACATCTGATCACTGTTCCCGCACGAGCCATCGACGTGGGCTACGCCAATACCAAGTTCACCTGTGGCCACAAGGTGGCACGAGGTGTCCCGATCATCCATGCGGACCTGTTTCCGTCGATCACCGCCACCTTGCGGGCGGGCGCCACTTTCCGACATTCACCCGGCACCCTTGGGGCCGACGGATGCATCAGCGAAATCGATGGGGTGCCACACTTTGCCGGTCGTGGGGTCGAGATGCACCTCAAGGGGCTCCAGCCACGCCACGTCATGAAGGACTACTGCACCTCTCCCTCCTACCTCGCGCTCATGCAGGGGGCTATGCACTACATGCTGGTCGATGAAGGCAATCCGAAAGAGATGACGATTCAGCACCTGACCGTAGGACTCCCCCTCAACACCTTTGACGAATACGAGAACCACCTGCGCGAGCTGGTCATCGGTCGGCACGCCGTGATCAGCCCAGATATTGAAGTGGGTGCAAGGCACGTAACGGTGCTGGACGCCTCCGTGATGGTGCAACCCCTCGGAGCCCTTTACTACTTCGGCCTCACGCACAAGGACTTCGAGATGAGCGGGTGGAATCTCGTGGTCGACGTGGGCGGCGGAACGATTGACTTTCTGGCGGCCTACGACAAGGTCCCCAACTACGAACGCTCGGGTGCTCATCCAGAGTCGATGCTGGCGTGTGCGTACGAGGTGGCCAAAGCGATCCATCCGGACCTGAAGAACCAGTACGGTGTCATTCAGGCGATTGACATGGCCATCCGCGACAACCGTGAAACCGTTCGTATCGGTGGCGAGGACTACGAAATGGCCCGCTACAAGGGTGCCATCAACGAGGTCCTTCGACGTGGATATGAGGCGATGCTCAACACGGCAGGCGCCTTGAACGACTTCGACAACATCTTGGTATGTGGCGGCGGTGGCGCGGTGTTCTATGAGTTTCTCCGCGCACATGCGCCTGAGCTGCGCCGACGCCTGAGGATGGATGGTGGCTCAACCTTCTCCAACGTGCGCGGTTTCCAAGTAGTGGCCGACTACTCTGCGAACGAAGCCTCCGCAAACCGTTGATCGAGGGAGCACATCATGGTGCAACGAAAACGATCAGAGAAACCAGGTGAAGCTCTGAGGGTCAGGGTCACCATTCCCCCGGATGGGGTTGGGGTTCTGGACTATCTCAAGGGGATCAGCCCTGCAGGTCTCAACATGGAGATCCTTCAGTTGATCCACTTGGGCTACCAGTTCCGAATTGCCATGGGCCGCTGGAGCTTGCCGCCCTCCGGCCACCTGCCTCACGCGCCAGCTGCAGTTAAAGCCTCAGCGGCACCCCTGCATATATCGGTACCTACTTGCGCATCACAGAGTATCCAAGTAAGTGCTGCCGAACACATGGAGGAAGGAGCATCGGTTGCCAGCCCGCTCGATTCGAAATTCAAGAGCATGTTTGGGCCAGCGTACGAACGAACGAGGAACAGAAAGGCGGCAGCCTGAATTGGGCCAAGAGTGGGATGAAGGGGTGACGACGTCCCTCCATGAACGCAGTCACAACAGTTGGTGGTGATGTGAATACTTCAGAGGGACTCTTCACCGCAACCCATGCGAACACGCTCGCGCCGATTCTCCTCAGCAAGCTCTGCGGTCGCTCTGTTCAGCCAACGGATTCCACATATGGCCACCAAGATCCCCACAGCCATAAATATCTTTAGCAGATCTGGCGCCGTCATTTGAACTCCTGGTTGAACGCAATCATTCCAAAATATTTTAGGCGCCCATGCTCAGAAAGCAAGCTGAGCGCTGCGGAAAAGCGTGCATCTGCGAAGGGCATCGCAACTTGGTTTGGTGAGGACTGACAGGGGCACTCACAAGGTGGTTCATTCATCGCATGTACTCATGCTTGCCATCGGCCTGCTAGGCGAGCTGCAGTCGACAAAAAATGACCGCCCCGCCTTGACATCAGGTCCTCTTGTGCGAACTTGGTCTGACCAATCACACGCAAGAGGAACGTATGACTCCCACTCATCAAGAAGCGATTCGGGCCACGGCCTGGCGCCAAACCCTGAGACAGCACTTCGACGTTGCCGCGCTGAATCGATCTATCACCGGGGCGCCCCACTGGCTCTTGAAGTCGGTGTGCGGACGCATCCTGCTCATGCAGAAGCTGCGTCAATTGCGGCCCGGCCTGGGATTCTCGCTCTGGGCGACCCGCAGTGCATTGGATCCCCTGCTCGAGGCCATGGTCGACGAGCTTGGGCTGCGCACGATGCCGGAACCTAGCAACCTGCAAGAGCAGATTTGCTATCTGCGTTGGGCCGCTGCACGAATCATCTCGAGGGAGCCACTGCGCTTGCTTGGCCGAGGCTCCCTCCTCACAGGAGCTCGGGCATGAACTCCACTACCTGGCTGGTGCTCGGATTCTTGATTTTTGTTGGCGCAATCGCGTTTGAAGGTAACAGCAGCGCGAGAGGCCGATCATCACACTCTGATGACGACGATGACGACTCCTACAAGCAGATTCAAGATCAGATGGAGGAGGACCACCTGTACCGCCTCTGGCAGGACAGCGACTACTGATTCCGCCATGAAAAAACCCGCAACGATAAGCCAAAGCCAAAAAGGGTGCGACTGGATTCTTGCGAAACAGGCCACCCTTCGGGCTGGAGAGATGCCATGAACGAAAAACCACAACCACCATTTGTGTGGTGTTTGAGCGAGAGGGAACAAGGACGGCAAACCAGAGCTAATGGGAGCACGTCCCTTCACACAGGCGAGAACGCGATGGATCCCGGCGTACAAACCGCAGAGGATCTGGACCAACTTGCCGTCACGGCGACCCGGCTGGCCTACCGGCACCGCCAAAAAGTCACTTTCAATGAACTCTTGGCGATTCCCGCAGTGTTCAGCGAGATGGAGCATGTGGACGTAAAAAACAGCCCAGCTGTGCCGCCGCGCTCGACACATTGGGACATGGTTCAGGATGCCCTGCAAAATTGGGCACCCGAAGGCGTACGCACAAATGTCCTGCGCCGACTACCGTGGGTAAGCGAGCTTGAGCACTGGGAGCCTGAGACCACCCGCTTCTTGCTGGAACACGCGCTACCCGGAGGTGCGACGTTTCAGCATGAGCTGGCACTACCAGCACATCAACCCGCACACAGCCCAGCATCAAGCCTCGGCTTCATCCTGCTGGTGGCAAGCAGTGAACGAGGCTGGCCAACGCGATGGCTCCGCCGTGAGCAGGAGGGCGCGCGTCTCATAGCTGTCCTGAAATTTGTGCTCGAAATCGAAGGGGTATGTGTCGCGAAAGTGGGTGCGGTGTTACCCGCATCGGAAGCACTGACACAGGGTATCTGCGACTGGTTGACGCTGGAGATTGAGCTCTCAGGCCATGACACCTGGGATCTTCATCTCGACAGATGTAATGCAGATCGCAGGTGGATCCATCTCGCGCGAGTTGGCGAGCCCGCGTCCAAGCTTCGCGTCCCCCTCCGGTCCCATCTGATTGGCTCGACGGGCCTGTCACGAATCGCCTCCCACATGGGCCTACTAGCCCCGCGCCACCCCGAGGTACGGCAGTGAAGCGCAGTCTTGAGATGTATCTGCCTGCGCTTGGCGTCTGTGGACTGACACTTGGCTATGTGGCCTGGCCTGGGACCGCGTGGGGAGGCGCCCTCAGCACCCTGCTGCCTTTCATGTGCGGACTTCAGCCAACGCGTCTGCGAGCTTTGGCAATCTCCGCTGGCTACTACCTTGGCGCGCTCGGCCCGTACGCCATCGGTGGACTCCTGGTCACACAGGACATCGATAGAGGGGAAAGGCTGATGACCATTTGCCTGGTTCTGGCCTTCTCTGCAGCGGCATGGTCGCTCACTGGTGGCCACCACACAACTACATTCCGGCGGTTCATCACATTGGTGGGCGTTTGGTTCGTGACACTCATCACGCCCATGAGCGGATGGGGTTTGGCACATCCGAGCCTGGGTTGGCTATTCATCGGCAAAGGCGGGATGGGCGTGCTGACCTTTGTCGCTACTGGCGTATTGACCTCGTTTTTGGTCACCGCCATCCGCAGAGAACGTGAGAAGCAGGCACCGGTGAGCGTGATCTCCGGGCGATCGCTCGCAGTTGCAATCTGCGCCACTGTGATTCTGGGCGGAACCTTCGATCAGACGGCTGCGCCAAGCCACTTAGGTCCTGTCGCAACAGTGTCGGCCAATCGAACTCAGGGGGAGCTGCATAGCCCCGAAGTGCAGCGTGAAAAAGCCCTGCGGCTTGAGGCGCTGCTCAGCAAGGTCGCCCTGGTTAACCTGCAGCATGAACCGATCCTGCTGGTGTTCACACCCCAACGGTACTTCGGGGTGAATCTGTCCACTGACCGGCAGGTCGTCCTACAGGAACTTCGTACGGCAGTGACGCGCCACAAGATCGGATTGGTCGTGAACATGGCGACTACGACCTTACGCCCCCCGGCAACGTCTACTTCGGAGTGCACCGCCATGCTGCCGAGCACGATGGCAAACGCAGTCAAGTTCCGGAGCCAAACCTGCAGGGTCGAGGTGATAGCGACGGACCCATCTGCTCCAGCTCCCAGTAGCAGCGCTGGCGAGCGGGCGCCGCCAGTACGACTTGAAGTTGCTTATCAACAGTGGCCCCGGGATGAATTGAAGCCCTTTCTGGAACTCTGGCATGCAAGCGCGGCAGCAACCCATCCAGCGCGGATCGTCGTTTTGAGTATTGCGGACGGCACTCCTCGGAAGACTCACGCCAGCCGTTTCACGGCAAAACACGTCCTGTCGCTTGCCTGGGCCACACGCAATGGCGTTGTCGCCGAAACCATGAGACGCGGGCCAGCGTGAAACGCGATGGACAGTTGGGGCAGGCGTGCGAGCACTGACAAGGGCCAGCGCGCAGGACTGGTCGTGATCGATTGACCAGGTTCGGTCAGCCCAATACATTTCTAGTCACCGTACGACAGTACGTGAAGGCACATGCCTTCCTTCAACTTGAGTTCACTGATTTTTATGAGTGAGCTCCACCCAGATCAGCGTTGTGACAAGTCTCGAATGAAAAGACTGGTCATGTCGTCTGATTGATTCTGATCTGACCTAGATACCTGGGTCGGCGCACGCAAGTGCGTGAAGGCGAAATCCTTCAATCATCGCGAGCTAGCGGCCATTTATGCGCCAGCTCCGCACCGGCCGCCTTCTGCGCAGGCCACACGGCTTTTTCCTGTCCCGCTCCTCGCAAGGCGGGTTTCTCATTTTTTCCTTTTTCATCACTTGGGCAAGTTGTCTGTGCCCAGGCTCGGCTTTGCCTCACTGAGGCGCTTGCGTACTGCCGTGCTCTTGACAAGTGACTGACCTATGCAATCTTGATCAGAGAGAACTACACATGAAAGAAAAACCACGGCCCGACTTCGACGATGAGTTCCATCGGTACTGCATGAACCGCCAGGGCGCCATTCAAGCACTTTGCGTCAAGCCAAGCTACTTCGACATGCACATCAGGCCGCGCCTGAGAACAGCAAAGAAAGGCACTTCTCTCCTGTTCCTTTGCGAAGAAGTGAAGGCGATCGCATACGAAATGTTCAATGCACCCGGCACTGAGCTCGCTCGCGCCGACGACATGCAGACGCAACCAGAAAAAACGAGTGCAACACCATGGGAAAAAAATCAACCGGCATCTACAAACGGCAAAACGGCAACTGGGTCGTCGATAAATTCGTCGAGCGCGTTCGGCTTTACCAAAGCTTTGAATCGTATGAAGACGCAGAAGCGTGGCTCACCCGGGAACTAGAGGCACTACGGCAGACGCGTGTCCATGGAGCCACCCCCCAGATCACCTTCGACCAAGCTGCTGGGCGCTTCATTGAAGAGAATGTGCATATGGCGTCAGTAGAGTCATCTGGCTATCACCTGAAGGCTGTGATGCCCTACATTGGCGACCTTCTGCTTGAGCAAGTTCACTCCGGAACACTGCGGCCTTTCATCGATGCTCGACGCGAGGCAAAGATCTCACACAAAACGATCAATTTGAGCTTGGGCGCGGTGCGCCGAGTCCTCAATCTGGCAGCGGGGACATGGCGCGATTCCGAGTCGGGCAAGCCCTGGCTGGTCTCTGCCCCCCTGATCACCATGTTGCCTTTGACAGGTCATCAGCGCCTGCCACGGCCGATCACTTGGGACGAGCAGGTGCTTTTACTGAAAGAGTTGCCGAAGCATCTTCACGACATGGCGCTGTTTACCCTGCACAGCGGCGTGCGAGATGATGTGGTTTGTAATCTCCAATGGGCTTGGGAGATCCCAGTGCCGGAGCTCAACATCTCTGTTTTTGAGACTCCGCCAGAAAACGTCAAGGGGCGCCGCACTTCAAAGCTGGTGGTGTGCAACAGCATTTCTCAGGCCGTGATTGAGGAAGCACGCGGACATCACCCTACCCACGTTTTTGCGATGTCTTGGCGCCACCGTGCACTGGGACCAATTAAGGCCATGAACAACAGCGCGTGGCAAGCAGCGCGCTCAAGGGCTGGTCTGGGCGATCTGCATGTCCACGACCTTCGCCATACTGTGGGCATGCGACTGCGTGAGGCCGGCGTCAGTGAGTCGACCCGGCGGGACGTTCTGTGGCACAGCAATCGCTCCGTCACGGACCACTACTCAATGGCCCAGATTCGAGAGATCCATGAGGCCCTAGAGAAGATCACGCAGCCGACAAATGGCTGGAACAAGAGCCTCCAGGCACTGAAGGCAGAGCATGCGTTGCGAAAAGCCAGCAAGCAGGTGTAGGGCATCGGTTGCAGAGGGGGATTCCGAGTCCCGCAAAAGTCCCGCAGCAAAGAAAAACGGGTTAGCCCTTGTGGAGCTAACCCGTTGTTCTAGAACGTAAATTCTGGTGCGGCTGGCAGGAATTGAACCCACGACCCCTTGGTTCGTAGCCAAGTACTCTATCCAACTGAGCTACAGCCGCGAAGCCTCGAATTATAGCAGCATTTTTTTGGTAGGCCGTGTTGGACTTGAACCAACGACCAAAGGATTATGAGTCCTCTGCTCTAACCAACTGAGCTAACGGCCCGCCCAAGGATTGTAGGGGGGCTTATTTGTGGTGGCTGAGCGCGTTACCAACCAGCTTGGCCGTGACATCAACAATCTGGATCATGCGCTCGTACGACATGCGCTGGGGGCCGATCACACCCAGCGTGCCCACCACCTGGCCGTCCACCTCATAAGGGGCAGTCACCACGGACAGGTCTTCGTAGGGCACGACCTGGCTTTCACCACCGATGTAGATGCGCACGCCATCGGCCTGGGCCGACACATCGAGCAAACGGATCAGCTGGGTCTTCTGCTCGAACAGGTCGAACATGCGGCGCAGGTTGCCCATATCGCTGGAGAACTCGCTGACGGAGAGCAGGTTTCGTTCGCCTGACACCACCACCTCGTCCTGGGCCTCGCTGGCCTCGGCTCCGATATCGACCGCCGCCTTCATGAGATCGGCGATCTCACCGCGCAGGGCGTCCACCTCGGTCTTGAGGCGCTCGCGCACCGCCTCCATGGTGAGGCCGGAGTAATGGGCATTGAGAAAGTTGGCGGCTTCCAGCAGTTGTGGCTGGGTGAAGTTGACCTGCGTGTGGATGATGCGGTTCTGCACGTCGCCCTCGGGCGACACGATGATCACGAGCACGCGCCGTTCGGACAGGCTGAGGAATTCGATGTGGCGGAACACCGAGGCGCGCCGGGGTGCCATGACCACGCCCACGAACTGCGACAGGTTGGACAGCATCTGCGCGGCATTGCTGATGACACGATGCGGCTGCCCCGCCTCGATGCCCGGGGCACCCATGTCGCTCACCGTAGGCAGGCTTTCGCGGCGCACCGTGAGCATGGTGTCCACAAACAGCCGGTAGCCACGGGCCGTGGGAATGCGGCCGGCCGAGGTGTGCGGGCTCGCGATCAGCCCAAGCTCCTCGAGATCGCTCATCACGTTGCGGATGGTGGCCGGCGACAGCTCCATGCCGGCGGCCCTAGCGAGCGTGCGCGAGCCCACGGGCTGGCCGTCGGCGATGTAACGCTCGACGAGGGCTTTGAGCAACAACTTGGCGCGGTCATCCAACATGGCTTCATTCTAAGGACGGATGCCCCCGACGGTACCGCCGACGCACAGGGTTTTATGCCATTCCGCCACAGGAAAGCTGTGTTGTAATTTCCGAATGAGCATGTCAACCGACACCCGGTCCACGACCGCCCGATGGAACCGGCCCCTGCGTTTTGCGCATGTCGTCATTGTGGGCAAGTACCACGCACCCGGTGCGCGCAATGCGGTGGACGAGATCGCGCACTTCCTGCACGACGAAGGCTGCGACGTTTCGCTGGAAAAGGAAACCGCCGCCAACACGGGCTTGCTGCAGTATCCGGCGCTCGACGTGCCGGCCATGGGCAAGGCTTGCGACCTCGCCCTGGTGGTCGGCGGCGACGGCACCATGCTCGGCATCGGGCGCCAGCTCGCGCGTTATGGCGTGCCACTGGTGGGCATCAACCAGGGTCGGCTGGGCTTCATCACCGACATTCCTTTTGACAGCTACCAGGAAAAGCTGCGCCCCATGCTGCGCGGCGAGTTCGAGGAAGACGCGCGCGCGCTGATGGCGGCCACGGTCTGGCGCGATGGCCGTTGCGTGTTCGAGGCCACGGCGCTCAACGACGTGGTGGTCAACCGGGGCGGCGTGGCGAGCATGATCGAGTTGCGCGTGGAGGTGGACGGCCATTTCGTGGCCAACCAGCGCGCCGACGGCCTCATCATCGCGTCGCCCACCGGCTCTACCGCCTATGCCCTGTCGGCCGGTGGCCCCCTGCTCCACCCCGGCATCGGCGGCTGGGTGATGGTGCCGATCGCGCCACACACGCTGTCCAACCGGCCGGTGGTGATTCCTTCGCACAGCGAGATCGCGGTGGAGATCGTCTCGGGTCGCGACGCCAGCGCCAACTTCGACATGCAGACGCTCACCAGCCTGCTGCATGGCGACCGCATCGTGGTGCGCCGCTCCGAACATGCGCTGCGCTTGCTGCACCCGGTGGGCTGGACCTACTTCGACACCTTGCGCAAAAAGCTGCACTGGAACGAAGGGGCCTGAAAGCCCGGTCAGAATAGCGGCTGCGCTCCCATTTCATCAACGCCGCGCCTCTTACACCCATGAGCCTCAGACGCATCGTTTTGCGCGACTTCGTCATCGTGCAGTCCCTCGAACTGGAGCTCGGCTCCGGCTTTGGTGTGCTCACCGGGGAAACGGGCGCCGGCAAGTCCATCCTGATCGACGCCCTGCAACTCGCGCTGGGCGCGCGCGCGGAAAGTGGCGTGGTGCGCGAAGGTGCGGCGCGCTGCGACATCGCGGCCGAGTTCGATGCCCCCGCTTCGCTCACGCCGTGGCTGGAGGAACAGGGATTTCCCGTCGAAGACGGCCTGCTGCTGCGCCGCACCGTGGACACCGAGGGCCGCAGTCGGGCCTGGATCAATGGCAGCGCGGCCACCGTGACCCAGCTCAAGGCCCTGGCCGATGGCCTGGTGGACATTCACGGCCAGCACGCCTGGCAAAGCCTCACGCGCGCCGATGCGGTGCGCGACCTGCTCGACGCCTACGCCGACATCGACACCGCGCCGGCGGCCCGGGCCTGGGCACAGTGGCGCCAACGCCGCAAGGCGCTGGACGCCGCCACCGAAAAACAGGCCACGCTGCAGCAGGAAAGCGAACGCCTTGCCTGGCAGATCGCGGAACTCGACAAGCTGAGCCCTCAGGCAGGTGAGTGGGAAGAGCTCAATACCCAGCACAGCCGGCTGGCCAACGCCCAGGGCTTGCTGGACGCGGCCCAGGTCGCCGCGAACGCGCTGGACGAAGACGATACCAACGCCGCCGCCCTGATCCACCGCGCACTCTCGGCCCTTCAGGCACAGGCCCACATCGAACCGCAGTTCGCCAGCGCCATCGAAGCGCTGGAGGCCGCGCTCGCTCAGGTGCAGGACACCGTGCACAGCCTGCACCAGTACAGCCGCCACACCGAACAGGACCCCGCCAGCCTGGAGGCGCTGGACCAGCGCCTGTCGCTCTGGGTCTCGCTGGCGCGGCGCTACCGCCGCACCCCGGAAGAGCTGGCCGAGGTGCACGCGCAATGGAAGGCCGAACTCGCCCAGGTGGATCAGGCGCTGGACATCGAAGCCCTGCAACGCGCCGAGCGCGCCGACTGGAAGACCTTTGGCACCGCCTTGCAGGCCATCAGCAAGGAACGGCAGAAGGCCGCCCCCAAGCTGTCCAAGGCCGTCACCGCCACCATGCAGACGCTGGGCATGCAGGGCGGGGTGTTCGAAGTGGCCTTGCTGCCGCTGGAAGAACCCCAGGCCCAGGGCGCGGAGCAGGTCGAGTTCCGCGTCGCCGGCCACGCGGGCGCCACACCCAAGCCGGTCGGCAAGGTGGCTTCGGGCGGTGAGCTGTCTCGCATCGCTTTGGCCATCTCGGTCGTCACCAGCCGCTTGGGCCAGGCGCCCACGCTGATCTTCGACGAGGTGGACTCGGGCATCGGTGGGGCCGTGGCCCACACTGTGGGCCAGTTGCTGCGCCAACTCGGCAAGGACCGCCAGGTGCTCGCCGTGACCCACCTGCCCCAGGTGGCCGCTTGCGCCGACCACCACCTGCTCGTGAGCAAGCAGGCCGTGGGTCGCCAGACCCAGAGCACCGTGGAGCCCATCGCCACCGACGCGCGCGTGCGCGAACTCGCCCGCATGCTGGGCGGTGGCGAACAGTCCGAAATCTCGCTGGCGCATGCCCGCGAAATGCTGGCCGTGTGAAGAACGCAGCCGCCGCCATGAACCCGATTGACGACACCCCGATCCACCTGGTCCTGATCACCGGCATGTCCGGCTCAGGCAAATCGGTGGCGCTCACCGCGCTCGAAGACGTGGGCTTCTACTGCGTGGACAACCTGCCACCCGAATTGCTCGAGTCCTTCATCGAACTGGAGCAGAGCAACCAGGCACCCCGGGTGGCCATCGCCATGGATGTGCGCAGTGCCGCCTCGCTGCCGGGCCTGCCCAAACGCCTGGCCCAGCTGCAGCGCCGCGCCCACCGGCCGGTGCACCTCACCACGGTGTTCCTGGACGCCACCACCGACACGCTGGTGCGCCGCTTCTCTGAAACGCGCCGCCTGCACCCCCTCTCGCTCAAGCAGGCCCACGACCAGCACCGCGCGCTGACCGACGCGATCGAACACGAACGCGAGCTGCTGGCCGAATTGCGAGAGCAGGCGCTCGTGCTCGACACCAGCCTGATCCGTCCCACGCGCCTGCGCAGCCAGATCAAGGACCTGCTCGGTGCGACGCAGGCGCCCCTGACGCTGGTGTTCGAGTCCTTCGCGTTCAAGCGCGGCATTCCCATGGACGCCGACTTCGTGTTCGACGTGCGCATGCTGCCCAACCCGCACTACGAACCCGAACTCAAACCCTTGAGCGGGCTCGATGCCCCGGTGGCCGCGTACCTCGCGGCCCAGCCCGAGGTGGGGCAGATGGAAGAGCAGATCACCGCCTTCCTGCGCCACTGGCTGCCACAGATGCTGCGCGACCACCGCAGCTACGTGACGGTGGCGATCGGCTGCACCGGCGGCCAGCACCGCTCGGTGTACCTGGTGGAGCGGCTGGCCGACACCTTCGCGCCCGACTGGTTCACGCGCGTGCGCCACCGCGAAGACGACAACTGGCCCGGGCCGGCGAGCCAGGCGGCCGAGCTGAGTTAACTCAAGGCCGACAACAGCTGGCGCACAGGCGTCGGCAGACCGTGGTCGATCAAGGCGCCTGCGGGCACCCATTGGCCTTCGGGCAAACCGTCAGACCCTTGACCTTCCCGCAGATCCAGCAGCAAGGGGTGCAGGCGCAACTCCCGGTGGGTCAGGCTGTGCGACACCGGCTCGAGCGGCTGCAGCCGCCGGGCAAACCCGGATGACAGCGAACCCTGCAAGGCCGGCTCATCGGCGAACACGGGCGGGCAGTACAGCCCGGCCCAGATGCCCGGTGCGGGCCGGCGCTCCAGCCAGAAGGCTTGTTGCCCATCGGCACCGGTGCCCCGCACCAGCAACAGCCACCAGTTCTCGAAACGGCGTGCCACACGGCGGGTCTTGACCGGGAAGCGCGAAATCTGATCCGTCCCGTGCGCGCGGCACACCATCTGCACCGGGCAGCGCCCGCACAGCGGCTTGGTGCGCTGACACACCGTCGCGCCCAGGTCCATCAAACCCTGCGTGTAGGCCGTCATGTCCTCGCGCGTGGGGGCGTCCGGCAACAAGGCCTGGGCGAGCGACCAGAGTTCGCGCTGCGGCCCGGCCTGCGCCAAGTCACCTTCGAAGGCAAGCAGGCGCGACAACACCCGGCGCACATTGCCATCGAGGATGGAGATGCGCTCGCCGTGGCAGAACGCCGCGATCGCCGCGGCGGTGGAGGCACCGATGCCCGGCAGGGTCTCGAGTTGCTCGGCCGTGTCGGGGAACACGCCCTGGTGGTCCTTCACCACCGCCTGCGCGCAGCGGTGCAGGTTGCGCGCCCTGCTGTAGTAGCCCAGGCCGCTCCACAAGGCCATCACGTCATCGGGCAAGGCCGCGGCCAAGGCACGCACGTCCGGGAAACGCTCCAGGAAACGGGGGTAATAGGACAGCACGGTGCTGACCTGGGTTTGCTGCAGCATGACCTCCGACAGCCACACCCGGTAGGGATCGCGGGTGTTCTGCCAGGGCAGGCCACTGCGGCCCGAGTGGCGCTGCCATTCAATGAGCCGGGGCGCAAAAGTCATGGGCAGTGCAGCCCCCACGGGGTTCACCGAAATCGCCTCGGCGCTCATGCCGCGAGCGCTTCGTCGGAGGGTTCTTCTTCGGGTGCGGCCAACAGGTGGTCGGTGAGCTCGGCCAGTTTGACGTCGAGCTGATTCAGCTCGGCCTGGTGCGATTGCAGCTCCCGGATGCGTTCGTCCAGACCACCAGCGGCCTGCTGGATGCGCGACACGGCCTCGATGCGCCGGCTGAAATTGCGGCGGCGCTCGCGCAACTGCGCGTCGAGCTGGGCGGCGGCGGATTTGTTCCACAGCTCCACCTCGTTGACCGCGGTGTCGTACACCACGCGCAGCCGGCTCATGAGCGCACGCGCCAGGCGCTCGGCAAACTCGGGCTGCGCCAGGCGCAGCGCGTTGCCCAGGCTGAGGTACTGCAGGTGGCTTTTCTCGATCAGGTCGAGGTCCTTCACGTACTGTCCCAGGCGCGGCGGCGTGGGCGCCTGCAGCGAGAAACCGTACTCGGCATTGAGGTTTTTGAAGCTGCCTTCCAGCATGGACTGGATGTCACCCGCCATGCGATCGGCCTTGCCCATGTCGGTGCGCAGGCGGTCGAAGGTGTGGTCGTAGGCGCGGCGCACGCCCAGCTTGATGCCGGGCTGCTTCAAGGCCTTGCCCAGGGTCGCCACCTCGGCCTTGAGATGGGAAGAGCTGAGCATGGCGAACAGGTCCTTGAGCAGGCGCAGGTGCACCGAGCGCACCGCCTGGATCTTGGCACCGCTCGCATCGAAGTCGGCCTGCTCCTGCTCGATGCGCAGGCGCATCTGCTTGATCACACCGGTGTTCTTGCCGCGCAAGCCTTCGAGTTCCTGGATCTGCTCCACCAGATCGCGCGCTCGGGTGTGCACCATGCGGCCGGTTTCCGAGCGAAGCGCCTGGATGCCATTGGCCACGGCCGCGCCCAGGATCTTGCGGCGCTGACCCAGCAGATCCACGCCCAGAGCGGTCTCCAGCTCCATCAGGTTGCTGGCGGCCAGCAGCTTCTTGTCGCGGTGCACCTTGGCCAGCAGGCCCTTCTGCGCCGACACCGCCAGCACCTGGCGCGGCGACAGGCCAAGGATCTCGGCCGAGTCGGTGCGCTGCGAAGCGATCTGCAACTGCACCTGCTCGGGCGAGCTCAGTGCGTCCCACATGGTGTCGATCTTGTTGAGCACCACCAGCCGGGACTCGCGCCCCTCGCCCAGCACCGCAAGGTGCTGGCGCCAGATGGTCAGGTCGGACTTGGTCACGCCGGTGTCGGCCGCGAGGATGAACACTACCGCGTGCGCCTGCGGCAGCAGGCTCACGGTGAGCTCCGGTTCGGCGCCGATGGCGTTGAGGCCCGGGGTGTCGAGAATCACCAGGCCTTGCTTGAGCAAGGGGTGCGCCATGTTGATCAAGGCATGCCGCCATTTCGGCACCTCGATCAGGCCGTCCGGGCCAGGCAAGGGGTTGTCTTCGGGCACCTCGTCGTGCCAGAACCCCAGCGCCGCCGCTTCCGCCTGCGTCACGCGGCGCACCTCGGCCACCTTCTGGATCGCGCGCGCCAGCTGCTTGGGGTCGTTCACGTCGAGATCGACCCGCTCCCACTTCTCTAGCGCATTGCGCCAGTCCAGCAGGGATTGCGGCTGCAGGCGGGTTTCGATGGGCAGCAGGCGCAGGCACGGCGGCACCTCCGCGTCATAGCCCAGCTCGGTGGGGCACATGGTGGTGCGCCCGGCGCTGGCGGGCATGATGCGACGGCCATAACCGGCGAAGAACACCGCGTTGATCAACTCGGACTTGCCGCGCGAGAACTCGGCCACGAAGGCCACCATGATCTTGTCGTTCTTGACCTGCGCATGCAGCTGGTCGAGGCGCTCGCGCACGCCAGACTCCATGAGGTCGTGGTCGGTCAACCATTCGGACAACAGCTTCAGGCGCAAGGCAAACTGCTTGCGCCACACACCGTGCTGATCGAATTCCTGGTTGAAGCTCATGGGCCTTGTGTCTCTGTCAATAGGTCAATATAGCATCGGCACACAGGAGAAAGCTGACCGGTCGGAAAGACCGACAGCCGGGCGCCCGGGCACAAAACCGCACCGCTGGCGCGTCACTTTTTCTGACACACGGGGCAGAAGAATGTGGACCGTTGGCCCTGCCGCATCGCCTTGACCGGCGTCCCGCAGACCCGGCAGGGCTGGCCCTCGCGGCCATAGACCATGGCATCGAGCTGGAAGTAGCCGCTCTGCCCTTCGGCACTGGAGAAGTCGCGCAAGGTGCTGCCTCCCAACGCCACCGCTCGCTGCAACACCGACACAATGGCCGCGTGCAGCCGCGCCGCGCGGGGCTTGCTCAGGCGATCGGCGCGCAGCGCGGGGTGAATGCCCGACATGAACAGCGCCTCCGACGCATAGATGTTGCCCACGCCCACGACGATGTCGCCCGCCATCAGCACCTGCTTGATGGCGGAGCGCCGCAGCTTCAGGGCCCGGTGGAAACTCACTGCATCGAAGCCGATCTCCAGGGGCTCGACCCCCAGGCCGCCCAACAGCTTGAGCACCCGGGCGTCCTCCAGAGACGGGGCATAGACCACCGCACCAAAGCGGCGCGGGTCGTGCAGGCGCAGCACCCCGTGGCTGGTCAACAGTTCGAAGTGGTCGTGCACGCCGCGCGGCGGCAGGCTGGGGGCGAACTGCAGGCTGCCCGACATGCCCAGGTGCAACAGCAACACCCCCTCGTCCAGATGCACCAGAAGGTACTTGCCGCGCCGCGCCACCGAGCGCACCTGGCGCCCGGCCAGGCTCGAAGGCTCACAGCCCAGAGGCCAGCGCAGCGGCTTGCCCAGGGACAGCGCACGCACCTGGGCGCCCGCGATGCGGTCGGCAAAGCTGCGGCGCGTGACTTCGACTTCGGGCAATTCGGGCATGGCGGGTGGTTTTTCTGCAGGGGTCCGGAACGCCGGTGCGGTCTTGGGGTCACACCCCCGTGCCCCTGAACCCTTCCCATTATCATGACCCGATGAACACCTTGCACCGCACCGCGACCCTGGTTCTCTTGGGCTTGGCTTTTGGCGCGGCCGCGCAGCCTGCCCCACCGGCCGCGCCACCCGCAGCCGCCGCCCAGCCCCCCGCAAGCGAGCCTGCCGTGGTCAATTCGGCCCTCAACGCGCCCCTCTTCTACCAACTGCTGCTGGGCGAACTCAATGTCAGCGCGGGTGAGCCGGGCACGGGCTATTCGCTCATCCTGGACGCGGCACGCCGCCAGAAGGATCCGGAGCTGTACCGGCGCGCGGTGGATGTGGCCTTGCAGGCCCGTTCGGGCGAGGCCGCGCTGACCGCGGCGCGCGCCTGGGCTCAGGAAATTCCGAACAGCCCGGAAGCCAACCGCTTCGTGCTGCAGATCCTGCTGGCGCTCAACCGCGTGGGCGAGACCGGCCCAGTGCTGCAGGCCATCCTGCAAGCCAGCCCGGTGACCGAGCGCAACGACACCATCAACGCCATTCCGCAAACCTACGGGCGCATTGCCGACAAGGCCCTGGCCGCGACCGTGGTGCGCGAGGCCCTGGCACCCTCGCTCAAACAACCCTTCCATGCCGCGGCGGCCTGGACCACCGTGGGCCGCATGGAGCTGGCGCAGGACCAGTTGCCCCCGGCCCTCGCGGCGGCGCGCGAAGGCCATGCGATCGATCCTGCATCGCCCTACCCGGCCCTGCTCGCGCTGGAATTGATGGAGCGCGGGCAGAACGACGCCGAGGCCATCGTGCGGCAACAGCTGCAGACCGGCAATGCCGCCACGCCGGGCGACACCGCCGTGGCACTGGCCTATGCCCGCATCCTGGTGGATCTGCAACGCAACAGCGAAGCGCGTGCGCAACTCGAAGCGCTCACTGCGCGCCAACCCGACCAGGCCGAACCCTGGTTGCTGCTGGCTTCGCTGCAGGCACAAGACAACGCGTTGGCGCCCGCCACGGCGTCGCTGCAGAAGTACATGGCACTGGCGCGCCAGTCGGGCGACGAGCGCACCGCGCGCGGCCTGACGCAGGCCTACCTGCTGATGGCGCAGATCGCGGAAAAGCAGAACGACTTTCCCGCCGCCAATGCCTGGCTGGACCGCATCGAGAACGCCGACGACATCATGGCCGCCCAGATGCGGCGCGCCTCGCTGCTGGCCCGCCAGGGCCAGTTGCCCCAGGCCCGCGCGCTGTTGCGCGGGCAGCCCGAGCGCCGGCCCGAAGACGTGCGCCTCAAGCTGGTCGCCGAAGCGCAGTTGCTGCGCGACTTCAAGGCCTACCAGCAGTCCTACGAGGTCTACAACGAGGCCGCCACCCGCTTCCCCGAAGACACCGACTTGATCTACGACCAGGCCATGATGGCCGAGAAGGCCGGGAAACTGGCCGACATGGAGCGCCTGCTGCGCCAGCTGATCGCCCTCAAGCCCGACTACCACCACGCCTACAACGCGCTGGGCTACTCGCTGGCCGAGCGCAACATGCGCCTGCCGGAAGCCAAACAGCTGATCGAGAAGGCGGTCTCGCTCGCGCCGGGCGATGCCTACATCCAGGACAGCCTGGGCTGGGTCGAGTTCCGCATGGGCAACAACGCGCGCGCGCTGTCCATCCTGCAGGCCGCCTACGGCAAACGGCCCGACCCGGAAATCGCCGCGCACCTGGGCGAGGTGCTGTGGGTGCAAGGCCAGCGCGAGCAGGCGCTGAAGATCTGGCGCGAAGGCCTGCTTCTCGCGGCCGACAACGAAACCCTGCAGGCCACCCTCAAACGCCTGCAAGTCAAACCATGACCGTGCGGGCTTTCCCCTGGCCCAGGCTGCAGGGCCGCTTGGCCGTGCTGGCCTTGGCCGCCGTGCTCTCGGCTTGCGCCACACCGCCTCGCTCGGCACTGCCTGGCGAAACGGTGTGGAGCGGCCGCCTGTCCCTTCAAGTCGACAGCGCGCCACCCCAGTCGTTTTCCGCCGCTTTCGACCTGCGCGGCGCCCCCGCCGAAGGCGAGCTGCAACTCACCTCGCCCCTGGGCAACACGCTGGCGACCGTGGTGTGGACGCCCCAGAGCGCCGAGTTGCGCCAGGGCGGCCAGGTCACCCGGCGCGGCAACCTGGACGAGCTCACCACCGAACTCAGCGGCACGGCGGTGCCGGTCGCGGCGCTGTTCGGCTGGCTGCGCGGCGAGCAAGGCGATGTGCCCGGTTGGCAAGCCGATCTGTCGCGCCAGGCCGAAGGCCGCATCACGGCACGCCGCTCCACCCCCTTGCCCACCGCCGAACTGCGCGTCGTCTTCCAGCCATGACCCCCCACGCCCCCGTGCGGCGCCTGCTGGACGTGCCTGCGCCCGCCAAGCTCAACCTCTTTCTGCACATCACCGGCCGACGGGCCGACGGTTACCACCTGTTGCAGTCCATCTTCATGCTGGTGGACTGGTGCGACCACCTGCATTTCGAGCGCCGGGCCGATGGCGCGATCAGCCGCGAGGACCTCACGCCCGGCCACCTGCCGGCCGAAGACCTGTCTGTGCGGGCCGCAAGGGCCCTGCAACAGGCCACCGGCTGTGCTCACGGCGTGCACATCGGCCTGGAAAAACGCCTGCCCGCCGAGGCCGGCATGGGCGGCGGCTCCTCGGACGCGGCCACAACCCTGCTGGCCCTGAACCGGCTCTGGGGGCTGGGGTTGAAGCGGTCGCAGCTGGCGGCGATCGGTTTGCAACTGGGCGCCGACGTGCCGTTTTTCATCGGCGGGCGCAACGCCTGGGTGGAAGGCGTGGGCGAGCAGCTCACCCCCGTGGCCCTGCCGCCCACCCGCTTCCTCGTGGTCAAGCCACCCACGGGCGCCTCCACCCAACGCATCTTTGGCTCGCCTGAGCTCAAACGCGACACAAAAACTGCTACAATCCAAGGCTTTGCTGCAAATGACTCGCGTGAAGGCGCGGTGATCGATCTCCAGAAAGTTCTGGCCTTCGGACACAACGATCTTCAACCCGTGGCGCAGGCGCTCTGTCCCGATGTGGGGCATTGCATTCGATGGCTCGACAGCCATGGATTGCGAGGGCGAATGACCGGATCGGGAACCGCGGTGTTTGCACAGCTGCCGCAGGCAGTGGACCTGACAGACGCCCCCGGCGACTGGATGGTTCGAGAATGCGGCAACATGGATGCACATCCATTGCTCGACTGGTGCACCGATTAGAATCGGCAGCGCACAGCCCAGGCAGTGGTTGCGCAACCTGCGACGTTTTTGGTTGGTTGTCCGGCATCACGCCGAACCATCGACCTGCGTAGGGGAGTCGCCAAGTTGGTAAAGGCACTGGATTTTGATTCCAGCATGCGAGGGTTCGAGTCCTTCCTCCCCTGCCACCCTGTTTCAACACATCAAGCACCGGAACGGCCACCCCCGGGTGGCCTTTTTTGACGGCGATCTTCTGGGTCCGTCGTTCAGACAGCTGGGAACACCATGCAAGTTCAGCCCCCGGATTTCATGATCTTCACCGGCAACGCCAACCCGGTGCTGGCCTCCGAAATCGCCCAACACCTGGGCACGCAACTCGGCGCGGCCAATGTGGGTCGCTTCTCCGACGGTGAAGTCACGGTCGAGATCACGCAGAACGTGCGCGCGCGCCACGTGTTCGTGATCCAGTCCACCTGCTCGCCGACCAACGAGAACCTGATGGAGCTGCTCATCATGGTCGACGCGCTCAAGCGCGCCTCGGCCGAGCGCATCTCCGCCGTCATCCCCTATTTTGGCTACGCCCGCCAGGACCGCCGCCCGCGCTCGGCCCGCGTGCCGATCTCGGCCAAGGTCGTGGCCAACCTGCTGCAGACCGTGGGCGTGAGCCGCGTGCTGACCATGGACCTGCACGCCGACCAGATCCAGGGCTTCTTCGACATTCCGGTCGACAACATCTACGCCTCGCCCGTGTTGCTGGGCGACCTGCGCCAGAAAAACTACCCCGACGTGCTCATCGTCTCGCCCGACGTGGGTGGCGTGGTGCGCGCCCGTGCGCTGGCCAAGCAGCTCAACTGCGACATGGCCATCATCGACAAGCGCCGCCCCAAGGCCAACGTGTCGGAAGTGATGCACGTGATCGGCGACATCGAAGGCCGCAACTGCGTGATCATGGACGACATGATCGACACCGCCGGCACGCTGGTCAAAGCCGCCGAGGTGCTCAAGGAGCGCGGCGCCAAGAACGTGTATGCGTACTGCACTCACCCGATCTTCTCGGGCCCGGCCATCGAACGCATCGCCAAGGGCAGTGCCCTGGACGAGGTGGTGGTGACGAACACCATTCCTCTCTCGCAGGCCGCGCAGGCCTGCTCCAAGATTCGCCAGCTCTCCGTGGCACCGCTGATGGCCGAGACCATCGCGCGCATCGCCTCGGGTGAGTCGGTCATGAGTTTGTTTGCCGATCAGGACAACCTCTTCTAAGAGGCTGAAGGCAGCAAAAAGCGGGTCGTCTCCATGGTGGGGGCGGCTTTTTTGAAACAGAGGCGTTCTGGTCGCGGAACCCCTCCACAGGAGTCAGTCATGCAATTCGTCGCTTTTGAGCGCGCCAAGCAGGGTACGGGTGCGAGCCGCCGTCTGCGCAACACCGGTCGCGCGCCCGGTATCGTTTTCGGCGGTGAAACGCCGGCCGCCACGATCGAACTCGATCACAACGCCCTGTGGCACGCCCTGAAGAAGGAAGCGTTCCACTCGTCCATCCTCGACATGGAACTCGCCGGCAAGGTGCAGAAGGTTCTGCTGCGCGATGTGCAATACCACCCGTACAAGCCGCAAGTGCTGCACGTGGACTTCCAGCGCGTGGACGACAAGACCCGCCTGCGCAAGAAGGTGCCGCTGCACTTCGTGAACGCCGACAACTCGCCGGCCGTCAAGAACGACAAGTGCGTGATCAGCCACGTGCTCAACGACATCGAAATCGAGTGCCTGGCCACCCAGCTGCCCGAGTTCATCGAAGTGGACCTGGGTGAAGTCACCAAGGGTGCCACCGTGCACACCGGCGACATCAAGCTGGCCAAGGGCGTCAAGCTCGTGACGCACGGCCGCAAGAACATCACCGTGGCCACCGTGGTGGAACCGGTGGAAGAAGTGGTCGCCGCACCGGTGGCCGCTCCCGCCGACGACAAGAAGGCCGCCAAGGGCAAGGGCAAGAAGTAATTCCAGCCCCTGCTGTCAGAAAGGCCCGCACCCGCGGGCCTTTTTGTTTTCCGCCTCGATAATCCGATCCCATGATCAAACTCATCGCCGGCCTGGGCAACCCGGGGCCGGAATACGAACACACGCGCCACAACGCCGGCTTCTGGTGGGTGGACGAGGCCGCGCGCCTGCTCAAGGTGTCCCTGCAGATGGAGCGTGGGCATTTCGGCCTGGTGGCGCGGGCCAACGTGGGCGGCCAGAGCGTCTGGCTGGTGGAACCGCAGACCTTCATGAACCTCTCGGGCAAGTCGGTGGCCTCGGTCGCGCGCTTCTTCAAGATCGCGCCCGAAGAGGTGCTGGTGGTGCACGACGAACTGGACCTGGCGCCCGGTGAGGCTAAGCTCAAGAAGGGCGGCGGACACGCGGGCCACAACGGCCTGCGCGACATTCACGCGCAGCTCGGCAGTGCCGACTACTGGCGCCTGCGCGTGGGCATCGGCCACCCGGGCAACAAGAACGAAGTAGCGAACTGGGTGCTGAAGAAGCCCTCGCCCGATGACCGTATCGCGATCGCGCAGGCGCTGGATCGCTCGCTCAAGGCCTTGCCGCAGTTGATCGCGGGCGAAATGGACAAGGCCACGGCCTTGATCCACACCAGCAAGCCGCCGCGGCCCAAGCCACCGCGGCCGGCCACCACGCCAGCGCCTCAGGCCGAGGCGGGTGGCGGGGCTGCCGTGTCACCGGCGGCCGACAAGGGCTGACCGGCTTTCTGCAGGCGCTGGTACTTCTCCCACAGCGTCTCGCGCGACTCGATGTGGTCCGGGTTGATCGGAATGCAGTTCACCGGGCAGACCTGCACACACTGCGGTTCGTCGAAATGCCCCACGCACTCGGTGCAGCGCGCCGGGTCGATTTCGTAGAAGTCCTCGCCCATGGAGATGGCCTGGTTCGGGCACTCGGGCTCGCACACATCGCAGTTGATGCATTCGTCGGTGATCAACAGGGCCATGGTGACGGTCCCTAGGCCTGCAAAGGCTTGGGCGCGAGCCGCGCGGCCACGGCGCCGCTCACCATCTGCGACACATCACCACCCAGCTGCGAGATCTCGCGCACCAGCGTGCTGGAAATGCACTGCAACTCGGCCTGCGGCAGCAGGAACACCGTCTCCACCGCCGCATTCAGCTTGCGGTTCATCGCCGCCATCTGGGCTTCGTAGTCGAAGTCGGTGAGGTTGCGGATGCCACGCACCACGGCGGTTGCGCCATGCTGCCGGCAGAAGTCCATGATCAGGCCTTCGAAGGGCAACACTCGCACCCGCCCCGGCATGCGGGACGCGACCTCGGCGGCCATGTCCAGCCGCTCCTGCAGCGTGAAGCGGGTCTTCTTGTGGTGCGCGATGGCCACCGCGATGACCAGTTCGTCGAACAGCAGCGCGGCGCGGCGCGCCACGTCTTCATGGCCCAGGGTGATGGGGTCGAAGGTACCGCTGTAGACCGCCACGCGGCCACCACCGCCGGTTGAAGCAAGGGCTGAACTCATGCCGAAGATTATGCGCGAGGGGCCCCGCGCCGCGCCTCACTGGGCCGGCAATGGCCGCAACAGGTGAAAGGCCACCGCCCCGGCCTTGCCTTGGCGGTGCACCTGCAGGCCGATCTGGGCCAGTTCGTCCTCGCCCCAGGCCCGTGGGGCCTCCAGGTAGATCAGGCCGTCCCCTTGCACCGCCTGGCGCGCGGCGGCCAGCGCGGCGGCATACAAGGCCTCGTTCTGGCCCTCACCAAAAGGCGGGTCCAGGAACACCACATCCAGCCCTTGCCCGGCCCGCTGGCGCAGCGCCGCCACACCATCGCCCCGCTCCACGCGCACGCCCGTGGCCTTGAGCTGGGTGGTGATGCGGCCCAGGTTGGCGAGCAAGGCGCTGTCTTGCTCCACCAGCACCACCTCCACCGCGCCGCGCGAGGCAGCCTCCAGGCCCAATGCCCCGGTGCCGGCGAAGGCGTCGATGCAGCGCCAGCCGCTCAGGTCCTGCCCGAGCCAGTTGAACAGGGTTTCGCGCACGCGCGAAGGCGTAGGCCGCAGGCCCGGGCGGTCGGCCACGGGCAGTTTGGTGCGTTTCCACTGGCCGCCGATGATGCGCACCTCGTGGGGGGCGCTCGCGGCGGCGCGCGCGGCGCTGGGGGCAGGCTTTTTCATGGCAGCGAGCTTACGCGACCTCAGGGTTGCGCACCCACCACCACGGTGACCATGCGGTCGGGCTGCAGCACGCGCGCGAAGGCCCGCTGGATGTCGGCCACGCTCAGGCGCTCGATCTCCTTCGTCCAGGTGTCGAGATAGTCCAGCGGCAGGTCGTTCCAGGCGATGTTGGCCACGTTGTCCAGCAGCTTGCGGTTGCTGTCGAGCCGCAGGGCTTCGCCGTTGATGAGGTAGTCCTTGGCGGCCTGCAGCTCGGCCTCGGTCGGACCCTTGGCGACGAAGTCGCGCACCACTTCTCGCACCACGTCCACCGCCTGCGCCGCCTGGTCGGGCCGCGTGGTCAGGGCGATCTGGAAGGCGCCGGCCTGGCGCGCCGTCAGGAAGTAGCTGGACACACCGTAGGTCAGCCCGCGCTTCTCGCGCACCTCCGTCATCAGCCGCGAGACGAAGCCACCACCGCCCAGCACGTAGTTGCCCACGTAGAGCGCAAAGAAGTCGGGATCGGCGCGGGCCACGCCGGGCTGGCCGATGAGCACCTGCGCCTGCGCGGCGGCAAAGGGCAGGCGTTGATCCACGGCCTTCGCCAGCGGCTGCACGGACGGCAGATCGGGCAAGGCCGAACACCCATGCGGCTGCACGGCCGCCATCAACCGGCCCACGATGCGGTCGGCGGTGGCGCGGTCCACCGCCCCCACCATCGACACCTGGGCGCGGCAGCTCACCACATGGCGGCGGTAGAACGCGCGCATGTCGGCCACCCGGATCGCGTTGAGGGTGCTGGCATCGGCCCGGAACCCATAGGGATGGTCGCCATACACGGCACGGCCGAACGCGCGGCTGGCCTGCGTGCCCGGTCGATTCTCGGCCTCCTTGAGCGCGGCCAGCAGGCGTTCGCGGTCGCGCTGCCACACGCGCTCGGGCCAGGCGGGTGCGGCCAGCTGGCGCGCGGCCAATGCCACCGCGCGGTCGAGCAGATCGGGTTCGGTCAGGGTGCGCAGTGAAACGCTGAAGCGGTCCAGGGTGATGCCGGCACCGAATTGAGCGCCCAGGTCGGCCCAGGCCTCGCTGAGCTGGTTCTCGTCGAGCGCGGGCAGTCCGGGCTGCGCGGCCACACCGCCGGAGAGCAGCCCGGCGGTCGCGCTTGCCAGACCGGCCTGGGCCGCAGGATCGCGGCGCCGGCCGCCATCGAAATCGATCTGCACGTCCAGCATGGGGATCGAGGGACTCGCAATGAGGTGCACGCGCGCGCCGCTGGCGTGCGTCCACTGTTCGATGGGGATGGTGGCCCGGGCGGTGCCCAGGGTGCTCAGCAAGAGCAGGGCCGGCAGGGTTCGGCGCAGCAGGGTGAACAGGGTCATGGTGTACGCGGCTCGCTTCAGTGGCGCGTCAGCGCGGGCCGAGGACCGGCCGGGGCCGCAGGAGCCGCTTCGCGGCGCGAGGGATCGGGCACCAGCACGCCGGTGCTGAGCTGTTCGTCGGAGAAATAACGCTGTGCCACCGACTGCACCTGGGCCGCCGTGACCGTGCGCAGGCGGGCCATCAGGCGGTCGCCCGCGTCCAGGCCCATGCCGTTGATCCAGTAGCCACCCAGCTCGCGCGCCTGGTTGGCCACGGAGTCGAGCTTGTAGATCTCGCCAGCGGTCCACTGCGTCTTCACACGCTGCAGTTCCGCTTCCTGGATGCCTTCGCGGGCGATGCGCGCCACCTCGGCCTTGAGCGCGGCCGAGGCCATCTCGGTCGTCACGCCGGCCGAAGGCACCGCCGTGAGCATGAAGAGCTGCGGGCCCCGACCCATGAGGCCGTAGGACGAGCCCGCGCTGTCGGCCAGCCGCTTGCCGCCCGTGCCCACGCCCTGCACCAGCGCGCGGTCCAGGCGCGCACCATCGTAACCGTCGAGCACGGCCGAGAGCACGGTCAGGGCGAGGGCATCGCGGTCGGTCTCGTTGTCCACCTCGGCGCCGCGCCACTGCGGCACCTTGTACGCCAGCGCGACCAGGGCCTGGTCGGCCACGGCGCGGTACTCGAGCCGGCGCGGCCCCGCCTGGGCGGGCTCCTCGCGCGGCTTGCGCGCGGGCACGGCCGCGGCGGGCAACGCGCCGAAGTGTTTCTCGGCCAGCGCGCGCACCTGCGCCACGTCCACGTCGCCCGCGATCACCAGGGCCGCGTTCGCCGGCACATACCAGCGGCGGTAGAACGCGCGCGCGTCGTCGGGCGTCATCGCCTCGATGTCGCTCATCCAGCCGATCACGGGCCGGCGGTACGGATGGGCCTGGTAGACCATGGCGTTGAGCGCCTCGAACATGCGGGCGCGCGGCGACTCTTCGGTGCGCTGGCGCCGCTCTTCCTTGATCACCTCGATCTCTCGCTTGAACTCGTCGTCGTCCCACTGGTTGCGCGCGAAACGATCGGCCTCCAGCTGCATCGCGGTCTCCAGGCGGCGCGCGGGGATCTGCAGGTGGTAGGCGGTGGCGTCGCGCGTGGTGAAGGCGTTGTCCATGCCGCCGAAGGCGGCCACGCGGCGCGAGAACTCGCCCGCCTTGATGTCGGGCGTGCCCTTGAACATCATGTGCTCCAGCGCGTGCGCCACGCCGCTGGTGCCATCGACCTCGTCCATGGCACCCACGCGCACCCACAGCATCTGGACCACGGTGGGCGCGCGGCGGTCGGGCCGCACGATCAGCGTCAGGCCATTGGCCAGCGTGAATTGCTGCGCCAGGGCTGCCTGGGCGGTGCTCGGTGGAGGGGGAACCGGGGTGGCGGACGACTGGGCCAGCGCGGTGCCGCCCGCCATCGCCAGGACCATCAGGAGTGCAGAACAGCGCTGCTTGGTCAGCGGCATAAGGCGTTTCATAGAATGCAATGGATTCTAGAGTTGGAAAAATGTTCTCGTTCTTTCGCAAAAAAGCCCCCACCCCGCCCACGCCCGCCCTGCCAGAGGCCCCCGCGCCCTCGCCTGCGGCGCCCGCGCCAGCCGCTGCGGCACCCACGCCGGCTGCGCCCGCGGCCGCGCCGCGCCAGGGCTGGCTGGACAAACTCAAGGCCGGCCTGCGCAAGACCGGCTCGGGCATCGCCACGGTGTTCACCGGCACCCAGATCGACGATGCCCTTTACGAAGAGCTGGAATCGGCCCTGCTGATGGCCGACACCGGCGTGAAAGCCACCACCCACCTGCTCAGTGACCTGAAACGCCGCGTGAAGGAAAGCAAGACCACCGACCCGGCCGCCGTCAAAGGTCTGCTGGCGGATGCCATTGCCGACCTGCTCGCCCCCCTGCAGAAGCCGCTGGTGATCGGCGAGCACAAACCCACCGTGATCATGGTCGCCGGCGTCAACGGCGCGGGCAAGACCACCTCCATCGGCAAGCTCACGCGCCACCTGGCCGACAGCGGCGCCTCGGTGCTGCTCGCGGCGGCCGACACCTTCCGCGCCGCCGCGCGCGAGCAGCTGGCTGTCTGGGCCGACCGCAACACGGTGGAAATCATCACCCAGCAAGGCGGCGACCCCGCCGCCGTGAGCTTCGACGCCGTGACCGCCGGCAAGGCGCGCGGGCGCGACGTGGTGCTGGTGGACACCGCCGGGCGCCTGCCCACGCAGTTGCACCTGATGGAAGAGTTGCGCAAGATCAAGCGCGTGGTGCAGAAGGCCGATGCCGGCGCGCCGCATGAAGTGCTGCTGGTGATCGACGGCAACACCGGCCAGAACGCGCTGATGCAGGTGAAGGCCTTCGACGAGGCGCTGCAGCTCACCGGCCTGGTCATCACCAAGCTCGACGGCACCGCCAAGGGCGGCGTGCTCTGCGCGATCGCGCGCGAGAAACCGGTGCCGGTCTACTTCATCGGGGTCGGCGAAAAACTCGAAGACCTCGAAACCTTCGACGCGCGCGAATTCGCGCAGGCCCTGCTGGCCTGAGCCCCTCGGGCAGCGCATCCCTATACTTCGCGCACCATGCCGCATTGCCTGCCCCACCCATGAGCCCCACCACCGCCTGGCTCGAAGCCGCCTTCCTGGGCCTGATCCAGGGCCTGACCGAATTCCTGCCCATCTCGTCGAGCGCGCACCTGCGCATCATCGGCCCGCTGCTGCCCTCGGGCGGCGACCCGGGCGCGGCCTTCACCGCCATCACCCAGATCGGCACCGAAGCCGCCGTGCTGCTGTACTTCCGGCACGACATCGTGCGCATCTTCCTCGCCTGGTGGGCCTCGCTCACGCAACCGGCGAAGCGCCAGGACCCCGACGCGCGCATGGGCTGGCTGATCATCATCGGCTCGGTGCCCATCGTGGTGCTGGGCCTGCTGTTCAAGGACGCGATCGAAGGCTCGCTGCGCAACCTCTACATCACGGCCACCATGCTGATCGTGTTCGGCATCATCCTGGGCGCGGCCGACCGCTACGGCCGGCGCGAGCGCCCGCTGAACCAGCTCACCTGGGGCCACGGCCTGCTGTTCGGCCTGGCCCAGGCGATGGCGCTGATCCCCGGTGTCTCGCGCTCGGGCGGCACCATCACCGCCGGCCTGCTCATGGGCTACACGCGCGAAGCGGCCGCGCGCTACTCGTTCCTGCTGGCGATTCCCGCCGTGATGGGCTCGGGCTTCTACCAGCTGCTGCGCAGCTGGCAGCACGGCAGCCCGGTCGCGCCCGGCCCCACCGCCCTGGCCACGCTGATCGCCTTCGGCGTGGGCTATGGCGTGATCGTGGTCTTCCTCAAGCTGGTGTCCACGCGCGGCTACATGGCCTTCGTGTACTACCGCATCGCGCTGGGCCTGCTGGTCTTCGGCCTGCTCGGCGCCGGCATCCTGAGCGCCCATTGAACACCCTCCTGCCCATGACCGGCCCAGCACCCACCACGACCGGGTTCTGGGGCCGGCGTTGGCAGGGCCAGGTCGCCTGGCGCACGCTGTTCTGGCGCGACATGCTCGCCGTGGGCAGCGTCATCAACCTGTGCACGGGCTTCGCGGCGCTGATGCTGGTCTCGCAAGGCCAGCCGATCGCCTGGGCCCTGGCGGTGCATTTCGCCCCCCTGCCGTACAACGGTTTCCTGCTCGCCTCGCTCTGGCGCACGCCCGGGCGCCCCGCGCCGGTGAAGCTCGCCGGCTGCGCCTGGTTCGCGGTCATGCTGGTGGTCTGAGGCAGCCATGCACCACGGCATCAAGAAACTCCTGTTGCTCGGTGCCGGCCAGGCCCATCTGCAGGTGTTGGCGCGCCTGGCGCGGCATCACCCGGGCAACCTGGACGTGATCCTGCTCACGCCGTTCGCGCACCACACCGGCCAGGGTTGCCTGCCCGGCTTCATGACCGGCCAGCACACGGCGGACGAAGGGCGCGTCGCGCTCGAGCCGCTGGTGCGCGCGGCCAGCGCGCGCTGGCTGCAGGGCCGCTGCACCGGGCTCGATGTGGCGTCGCGGCAGGTGCAGGTTGCGGCCACGGGCGGCGCGCAGGGCGTGCCGGCCACGCTGGGCTACGACCTGCTGTCCATCGACACCGGCACCGTGCCCGACCGCGCCTGGCTCGACGCCGAGATGCCGGGCGCCAACCACCATGCCCTGCACCTGAGCCCCATGGAGGCCTTCGTGGCGCTGTGGCCCCAGGTGATGGCACTGGCGCAGCAACAGGCCGTCTCGGTGGCCGTCGTGGGCGCCGAGGCCGATGGCATCGAACTCGTGTTCGCGGCCGAACAAGGCATCCGCGAACACGGCTTGCCGGGGGCCCGCTTCACGCTCATCACCGGAGGTGACGAGGTCGGCACCGACCTGCCACCCGGCGTGCGTCAGCGCGTGCTGCGCCAGCTCCGGCGCCGCGGCATCACCGTGCTGCGCGAGGCCTGCGTGGGCATGAGCGAAGGCCAGGTGCACCTGGGCAATGGCGCCCGCCTGGCCTGCGACGTGCCGCTGCTGGCCATGGGCGTGCGCACCCCCACCTGGTTGCCCGCCAGCGGCCTGGCGCTCAACGAAAGCGGGCAGGTGTCGACCGGCCCGACCCTGCAAAGCACCAGCCACCCGCAGGTGTTCGCCACCGGCAGCGTGGCCGCCCGTGCAGATGGGGCGCCTGGCGACATGCACGCCGGCGCGGCATTGGCCCACAACCTGCTGGCCGCGCACGAGGGCACCGCGCTGCGCGCCCTGCCCCCCTCGCGCCCGCGCATGGCCCTGCTCGCCTGCGGCACGGGCCACGCCATCGCGAGCTGGGGGCCAATGACCCTGGCCGGCGGCTGGGTCTGGGGCTGGAAAGACCGCATCGACCGCGGTTTTCTGGAACAGCACCGCGTGACACGTTGATGACGGCCCCGCCAGGCCCCGGCGCCTGGCCATGCCCACACCCCCCCGGGTATGGGCCGGATTGGATAGACTTCGCGACGGCGTCCCCGCTCACCACCGATCCGCCCGCCATGCGCGCCTCCACCCGACTTGCCTCTCTCCTCCTCGCCGCGGCCGCGGTGCTGCCCGCCCTCGCGCAGACCCCGCCTGGCACGACCCACCCCTGGCAAGCCGCGCCGCCGCGCCTGACGGCCGAGGCCTACTTCACCAATCTCAAGGACGGCGACCGCATCGAGACGCCCTATCTGCTCAAGTTCGGCCTGTCCGGCGGCTGGGGCCTTGCGCCCATCGCGCAACCGGGCCGGGCCAAAAGCGGACACCACCACCTGCTCGTCAACCGCGACCTGCCGCTGAACTTCAAGGAAGCGCTGCCGTTCAACGACCAGTACATCCACTTCGGCAAGGGCCAGATGGAAACCGTGCTCACCCTGGAGCCCGGCACCTACACGTTGCGCATGCTGCTGGCCGACCAGAACCACCTGCCCCACTTCGTCTACAGCAAGCCCGCCACCATCACGGTGACCAAGAAGAACCCGACCGATCCCAAGACGCTGTCGGTCAAGGGCGTGGCCCTGCAGCTGGAGGGCCCGGTGGTCAAGCGGCCGTTCCGCGTACAGTTCCACGCCTCGGCGCTCAACGTGGCCCACCAGTCGCAGCGCCTGCCCGAGACCGGGCACTTCCGCCTGACCATCTCGCCCGCGTCGGGCGCCCCGGTCGTGATGGATTTCGTCGAAGGGCAGACCGAGGTCTGGCTCTCGCCGCCGGCGGGCAGCTACGGCCTCAAGCTGGAGCTGCTGGACAACATCGCACCCGGCAAGGCGCTCACCGACGCGGTCAGCGCCAGCGTGCGCGTCGAATAAGGCCCTAGCAGCCCAGCTGATCGGCCAAGTGCCCGAAATCGCGGGCGTGCCAGGTGTTGGCCGCCACCGGCGACACGTCCTTGGGCCGCGCGGCGCCGAACTCCAGTGGTCGTTCCACATAGGCCGTGGCCAGGCCGCAGGCGCGCGCGGCGGCCAGGTCGTCTTGGTGCGCCGCCACCAGCATCACCTGCTCGGGCCGCAGGCGAAACACCGCCACGGCCCCCAGGTAGGCGCGCGGGTCGGGCTTGTAGGCGCGGAACACCTCGGCCGACAGCACGCAGTCCCAGGGCAGGCCGGCGCGCTTGGCCATGTTCGTGAGCAAGCCGATATTGCCGTTGGACAGCGTGCAGATGGTGTGGCGTGCCTTCAGCCGCTGCAGCCCAGCCACCGCGTCGGGCCAGGGGTCGAGCCGGTGCCACACGCGGTTGAGGTGATCGCGCTCGGCCTCGCTCAGGTGGGTCAGGCCGAAGCGGGGCAGCAACGCCTCCAGCACCATGCGGTGCAGGTCGTCGATCAGCGTCCAGCCCAGCTCGCCCGAGCGCACGCGCTGCATGGCGGGCTGGTAGCCCGCGCGCCAGGCGGTGGCGAAGGCATCGGCATCAATCTGCGGGTACAGCGCCTGCACCTCGCGCACGATGCTGCCGTGCCAGTCGACCACGGTGCCGAAGACATCGAAAACCAGGACGGGCGTGGTGGTGGACAACGGGGTCATGGTGTTCAGTGCGCCTTGAGGGCCGTGACCTCGACCTCGATCTTCATGCGCGGGTCCAGCAGGCCGGCCGACACCATCATCGCCGCGGGCCGTGCCCGGCCCAGGTGCTTGCGCAGCACCGGCCAGCAGGCCTCGAACAGCGAGGCGTCGGGCAGCACGTAGTTGACACGCACCACGTCGTCCAGGCTCGCACCGGCCTGTTGCAGCGCGGTCTGGATGTTCAGGAAACACTGCTCGGCCTGCTGCACCACGTCGTCCGAGATGCTCATGCTGGTGTAGTCGAAACCGGTGGTGCCCGAGACGAAGACCCAATCGCCCGCGACCACGGCGCGCGAGTAGCCGATCTGTTCCTCGAAGGGCGAGCCGGAGCTGATGTGCTGTCGTTGCATGGTGTGAGGTCCCTTGTTCATTCAATCCACCCGCAGGCGCGCGCCGTCGGCGCTCGACGCCACGACCTCGCCGATCTCGGCTGCCGCGCCAAAACCGTGGCGGTGAAACACGGCCAGCACGTCGGCCACGGCCTCGGGCGCGCAGGCCACGAGCAGGCCGCCGCTGGTCTGCGGGTCGCTCAGCAGCGCCTGGTCCACCGGCTGCAGGCCGGCACCCAGCCGCACCTCATGGCCGTAGGCGGCCCAGTTGCGCCCCGAGGCGCCCGTGACCATGCCGGCCGAGGCCAGGCCGCGCACGCCTTCGATCAGCGGCACGCGGGCCATGTCCACGCGCACCGTGGTGGCCGAGCCGCGCGCCATCTCCAGCGCGTGGCCGGCCAGGCCGAAGCCCGTCACATCGGTGAGCGCGTGCACGCCCTCGAGCGCGGCGAGGTCGGGGCCGGCGGTGTTGAGCTTGGTGGTGTGCTCGATCATCTGCGCGTAGCCCACGGCCGGCAGCGCATCCTTCTTGAGCGCGGCCGACAGCACGCCCACACCCAGCGGTTTGCCCAGCACCAGGCGGTCGCCCACGCGCGCGTCGGCGTTGCGCTTGACGCGTTTCGGGTGCACCAGGCCCAGCGCGACCAGGCCGTAGATGGGCTCGACGGAATCGATGGTGTGGCCGCCCGCGATCGGGATGCCGGCGGCCTGGCACACGCTCTGGCCACCCGCCAGGATCCGGCCGATGGTCTCGGTGGAGAGCACGTTGATCGGCATGCCCACCAGCGCCAGCGCCATGATGGGCGTGCCCCCCATGGCGTACACGTCGCTGATGGCGTTGGTGGCGGCGATGCGCCCGAAGTCGAAGGGGTCGTCGACGATGGGCATGAAGAAATCGGTGGTGGCGATCAGCGCCTGCTCATCGTTGAGCTGGTAGACCGCCGCGTCGTCGGCGGTCTCGATGCCGACCAGCAGTTCCTTGGGAATGGGCATCGCGCTGGTGCCCTTGAGGATGTCACTGAGCACACCGGGCGCGATCTTGCAGCCGCAGCCACCACCGTGCGAGAGGCTGGTGAGGCGGGGTTCTGAGCGGGGGGATGAGAGGGTGGGAGTGGTCATGCCCGCCATTGTGCGTGCTTCTCGCCACACATGCGGATGGCGGATTCCACCTTCGCCATGCAGTCCAGCAGGAAATCCGAGAACCAAATGATAAATATCCAGACTTCTACGGCAAGTCGAGGGAATCGTTCGCCGACATCACCGCTAGGAAATTAATGAAAGCAGCTGTCTTGGGATTTGGGAACGTCGCAGCCGCGACGATCGAGCATTTCATGCGCAATGAGGATCTCATTCGGTCCAAAGTTCGGACACCTATCGAGTTCGTGCACGTCGCAACACGCTCGCCCGCACGTGCCCAAGGGCGGGTGCCGCAAGGATGCCGCGTCTCCAACGATTGCTGGGCCCTCGTCAACGATGTAGAAGTGGACGTGGTGTTGGAACTGACGGGCGATGTGGCGCTGGCTCGACAGCTTTTGCTGCAAGCGCTGGCCAATCGCAAGCACGTCATCACCGCCAACAAGGCTCTGCTGGCCCAACATGGCGAAGAGATCCTGCGCAAGGCAGAGGAAGTGGAACGCAGCGTGCTGTTCGAGGGCGCCGTCGCCGTATCGATTCCCATCATCAAGACCCTTCGTGAGTCGGCGGCGGCCAACCGCATTTCATCGATCACGGGCGTTCTGAACGGTACCTCCAACTATGTGCTGTGGCAGATGAGCGAGCACGGCGTCGACTTCGCCACCGCCATCGCGGATGCCCAGCGCAAGGGCTATGCCGAGGCGAACCCGACCCTCGACGTCAGTGGCGAAGACGCCGCACACAAACTGACGCTGCTGGCCTCATTGGGCTTCGGCGTCCCAATCAACTTCGGCGCGGTGGAGTTCAAAGGTATCGAGGCCATCGATCAACGGGACATTCAGTTTGCTCAACGCCTGGGTTACCGGATCAAGCTGATCGCACAGGCCAGGATGGCGTCCTCCGGACTCTTCGTCAGCGTGCGGCCAACGCTGGTCCCCATAGCATCGATGCTGGCTCAGGTGGGCGAAGCCATGAACGGCATCACCCTACAAGGCGACCTGCAGGGTGCGGCCTTCCTGTACGGCTCGGGGGCAGGTGGACGTCAGACCGCCAGCGCCGTGCTGGCCGACCTGATCGAACTCGCCAACCGCGGAGGTTCTGCGAACACGGGTGGCGCATTCAACATGGGGTTTCGCCGTAGCCATGTCGCGACCCGCAACGTGCACTACAGCCGTGAGCATGTGGCTGCGTTCTACATCCGGCTGACACTGGATGACCAAGCGGGCATGCTGGCCAAAGTCAGCCAAGTGCTGGCAGACACCGATGTCTCAGTCAATGTGTTGCTTCAGGACGTTGGGCATGGCGGACAGACCGACTTGATTGCCATCACCCACAAGACCACCAGCCGCCAGCTTCGGAACATGCTGCCCAAACTGCAGGAAGCTGCGGGGCCGGGCCACTCGGTGGTCATCCACCCCGTCTTGGGCGAGGTGGATTGACCTCCGCTACGCCGGCGCCCAGAACACACTGAACCACCCATTGGCGTCCGTCCAGTGCCGGGGCGCGCCGAAGCCGGCTTCGCGCAGCAGCGTCTCGAAATCCTCGGGTATCCACTTGTACGAATTCTCGGTGTGCAGGCGCTCGCCATCGGCGAAGCGGCGCTCGCCGCCGGGCCAGCGCACGGTCTGCGCGCCGATGGATTGCAGGTGCATCTCGATGCGCGATTCGTCCGCGTTGTACAGCCCCACGTGCTGCCACGCGGCGGGCGCGAAGTCGGCGGCGAGCAGGCGGTTCACGTGCCGCAGCAGGTTGCGGTTGAAGGCCGCGGTCACGCCCAGCGCATCGTCGTAAGCAGGTTCGAGCACGGCGCGCGGTTTGACGCGGTCCACGCCGATCAGCAGGCCGCCGCCGGTGCCGCCGGCTTCGCACACCGCGTGCGCCTGGCACAGCAGGGCCAGGGCCTCGTCGGGCAGGAAGTTGCCGATGCTGGAGCCGGGGTAGAACACCACGCGCGGCTGCTGCGCCAATGCGCGTTCGCTCAGCCAGGTGGTGGCGTCGGCGCCCAGCGCGAAGCGCGTGGAGAAGTCCATGCCCAGCCCGAGCATGGGCAGGTCGGCGTGGCGCTGCTGCAGGGCCGCGAGCGTGTCGCGCAGGTAGTCCACCGAGATGTCCACCGGCACATAGGCCGAGGGCTGCAACACGGGGAACAGGCGCGCGGCCTTGGCGCAGCTGCCTGCGCCCAGATCGACCAGCACCGCGCCCTCGGGCACGTGGCGCGCCATGTCGGCGCCATGCTCGGCGAACACGGCGGCCTCGGTGCGGGTGGGGTAGTACTCGGGCAGTTCGGTGATGGCATCGAACAGGCGCGAGCCCAATGCGTCATAGAAGAACTTAGGCGCGATGCGCGCCGGTGTCGCCAGCAGGCCGGCAATGAGTTCCGGGTGCGTGGCGCCGGGGCGCGGGTGGTGCAGCTGGACAAAGTGCGGCGCCTGGTCGATGTATCGCATGGGAAGTCTCCTAGGCGCTTCGCGCCAGCCGCAGGCCGCTGAACTGCCAGCGCGCGTCGGTGGGGAAGAAATTGCGGTAACTGGCGCGCAGGTGCGACGCCGGCGTGGCGCACGAGCCGCCGCGCAGCACGTACTGGTTGATCATGAATTTGCCGTTGTACTCGCCGACCGCGCCTTCGGCGGGCTGGTAGCCGGGGTAGGCGTTGTAGCTGCTGCTGGTCCATTCCCACACATCACCGTACATCTGCAGCAGGCCCTCGCCGGCGGCGCGCGCGGGCAGCGGGTGCAGCGCGTGGCCTTCCTGCAGATTGCCCTGCACGGGCAGCGCGGCCGCGGCCGCCTCCCACTCAGCCTCGGTGGGCAGGCGCGCGCCGCGCCAGTCGGCGTGCGTGGCGGCGGCCCAGCGCGCGAAGGCGTCGGCTTCGAAGTGGCTGATGTGCGTGACCGGGGTGTGCGGGTCCAGCGGCGCTTCGCCGTGCAGCGTGAACACGGTGGGCAAGGTGGCCGAGGCTTCGGGCGGCAGCGTCCAGTACAGCGGTGCGCGCAGGCCCTGGGCCCGCACCCAGTCCCAGCCGGCGGCGAGCCACCAGCGCGGCTCGGTGTAGCCACCGTCCTGCACGAAGGCCCACCACTCGCCGTGCGTCACCAGCCGGTTCATGAGGGCGTAAGGCTCCAGCCACTGGCGATGGCGCGGCAGCTCGTTGTCGAATGCGAAGCCCTCGCCCGCGTGGCCGATCTCGACCAGGCCACCGGCTTGCTCGACCCAGCGCGGCGCCACCGTGGTCACGGACACCAGCGGCCAGTGGCGCTGGTAGACCGGGCGCAAGGGGTTGATGGACAGCAGGTGCTTCACGTCGGTGAGCAGCAGTTCCTGGTGCTGCTGCTCGTGGTGCAGGCCGAGTTCGATTAGGCGCAGCGCGTCCGCGCTGTCGGTGTGTTCGATGACGTGGGCGATGCGCGCGTCCACCTGCTCGCGCCACTGCCACACGGTGGCGAGGTCGGGCCGCGTGAGCAGGCCGCGCTGCGGTCGCGAGAAGGGTTCGCCGACGCCTTGGTAGTAGCTGTTGAAGAGCACGCGGAACGCGGGGTCGAACGGCTTGAAGCCGTGCTCGAAGCGTTCGAGCACGAAGGTCTCGAAGAACCACGTGACGTGCGCGAGGTGCCATTTGGTCGGGCTGGCATCGGGCATGGACTGGGCCTGGCAGTCCTCGGGCGAGAGCGGCGCGGCGAGCGCGCGGCTGCGTTCGCGCACCGATGCGTAGTGGCGCGCGAGCCCCGCGCGGTTGGGCCGTGGGTCGGAAGAACGCTGTGGGGCAACCGGTCGGGGCGTGGGGTTCATGGTGTCAGCTTCCGGGCTTGAGCCGCAACAGCTGGCCGTCGCGGTCGTCGGTGAGGAGGTAGATGAAGCCGTCCGGACCCTGGCGCACATCGCGCACGCGCTGGGCCAGTTGGGGCAGCAGTTTTTCTTCGCGCGCCACGCGGTCGCCGTCCATCACGAGGCGCACGAGGTACTGGAACTTGAGCGAGCCCACCAGCAGGTTGCCTTGCCAGTCCTTGCCATAGGGGCCGCCTTTCACGAAGGCCATGCCCGAGGGCGCGATGGAAGGTTTCCAGTACAGCAGTGGCTGCTCCAGGCCGTCCTTGCTGGTGAGGCCGTCGCCGATCTGGCCGCCGCCGTAGTTCTCGCCGTAGGTGATGACGGGCCAGCCGTAGTTCTTGCCGGCGTCGGTGCGGTTGAGTTCGTCGCCGCCCTGCGGGCCGTGTTCGATGGTCCAGAGGCGGCCATCGGGGCCGATCGCCGCGCCCTGCACGTTGCGGTGGCCCAGGCTCCAGATCTCGGGCAGGGCGCCGGCGCGGCCGATGAAGGGGTTGTCGGGGTGCGCGCGGCCATCGGGGCGCACGCGCACCACCTTGCCATGGTGGTTGTCCAACGTCTGCGCATCGGCCATGCGCTGGAAACGGTCACCGAGGGCCAGGAACAGGCTGCCGTCCTCGGCCTGCGCGATGCGGCAACCGAAGTGCAGCCGGCTGCTCACCTTGGGTTGCTGGCTGAAGATGACTTTCACGTTCTCCAGCGACCGGGCATCGGCCGAGAGGCGCGCCGAGGCCAGCGCGGTGGAGTTGCGCATGCCCATCGCGCCGGGCTCGGCGTAGCAGAAGTGCACCGTGCGGTTGCGCGCGAAGTCGCGGTCGGTCACCAGATCGAGCAGGCCGCCCTGCCCCACCGCGTCCACGTCGGGCACGCCCTTCAGGGGCTCACCCACGCGGCCATCGGTGCCAATCACGCGCATGCGGCCGGGCCGCTCGGTCACCAGCATGCGGCCCTCGCCGATGAAGGCCACCGCCCAGGGGTTGTGCAGGCCGCGCGCGACGACTTCGGTGGTGACAGCGGGGGCTTGTGCATGCGCGGCAGGGGCAAGCAGCGTGCCCAGGAGGGCGCACAGGGGCAGCAGGGGGGCGGTGAAGGGACGGGTCATGGTGGTGTGGAAGGGATGGCGGAAAAAGAGGCGGCAAGGCGGTTGGTGCGCGCGAACCGCTCAGGGTTCCCCGTCAGCCGCCCATGGGGCGCACGCCGAACAGCCAGGCGTGGGCCCAGAACACGAGGAGAAGGTAGACCACCAGCCCGCCGACCAGGGCGATCGCGTCGTTGGCCGTGCTGCCGGGCAGCGCGGGCGGGCTGCGCAGCAGGCCGGCGGCCGCGCGGCGCTTGACCGAGATGCGGTCGGCCACGGCCCAGGCCAGAAAACCGCCAAACAGCAGCACATCGGCCAGCGTGCCATTGGCCAGCAGGTGGGCCAGCGCCCAGCACTTCACGGCCAGCAGCAAGGGGTGTTTCGCCGCGCGCTGGATGCGCCCGGGCAGGTAGGCCGCGAACAGCAGCACGAACACCGGCAGCATCAGCAGCAGCGCCAGGTGGCGCAGGCCGGTGGGCGGCGCGTAGAGCAGCACCGGGGCCTGGCGCGCGAGGCCGTAACCCCAGACGATCAGCGCCAGGCCGACGAAGGAGACCAGCGCGTACGCGCCCTTGTAGCCGCCTTCGCCCATGCGCCCAGCCAGCGCGTCGCGGCCTTGCGGCGAAACGATGGACACCGAGTGCACACCCAGGAACAACACCAGGCCGATGATCAACCACGTCATGACAACCCCTTTGGCTGGTGCGGCACCAGACCACCCGGCGCCGCGTTGGCGAAAGGGCACTGTAGCGCCGCTGGCGCGGCGGTCAACCCGCCGGGGTGGTGGCGCTGGGCGGTGGGCGCCGGTCGGTGGTGACGAGCCAGATGCCGCCGCACACCAGCAGCAGGGCCACGGCATTGCGCCAGGCCAGGATCTGCTCGCCCAGGAACAGCGCGGAGAGCAGCGCGCCGAACACCGGAATGAGGAAGTTGAACACCGAGACCATGCCGACGCGGTTGTATTTCAGCAGCGCGGCCCACAGCGCGAAGGCCACCGCCGAGAGCACGGCCATGTAGAGCAGCAGCACGGCCGGCGCGAGCGACATGCCGTGCAGTGCGCCGCCGAAGGCGTGGCCCGCCAGCAGCAGCGCCAGGCCGCCGATGGCCAGCTGGTAGCCGGTCATGACCATGGCGTCGATCCGCTGCGACAGGCGCTTGCCGTAGATGCTCGCGGCCGAGAGCACGAAGGCCGCGATGACGATGAAGCCCTCGCCCAGCAGCGTGAAACCCGCGTCCAGCCCCTGGCCACCGCTCCGCAGGTTCACCGCCATCACGCCCGCGAAGCCCACCAGGCAGCCCAGTGCTTTGCGGTGGTCCAGCCGGTCGTTGTGGTAGATGAAGTGCGCCAGCAGCACGCTGAAGAAGGTGCCGGTGGCGTTGAGGATGGACGCCTTGACGCCGGTGGTGTGGGCCAAGCCGACGTAGAAGAACACGTACTGCAGCGAGGTCTGCGCCAGGCCGAGCAAGGCGATGCGCCCGATGCTGGCGCGCGGCAGCGCGAACACCGGCCGCCCGATGGCGCGCGCGATGCCGAGCAGCAGCACGCCGGCGAGCAGGAAGCGCCAGCCCGCGAACACGAGTTGCGAGGCGGTGTCGTCGCGGCCGATGGACAGCAGCGCATAGCCGCTCTTGATGGCCGGGTAGGCGCTGCCCCAGAGCAGGCAGCACAGGGTGGCGAGCAGCACCACGTTGCGTGGCCGGCTGAAGAAGGCCGCGCCGCCGAGGCGGTCCGTCATGCCGGGCTGTCGGGTTGGGCGCGGCGCAGGCGTTCGCGGCTGTTGGAGAGGTGCAGGCGCATGGCCTGGCGAGCGGCCTCGGGCTCGCGCAGGCGGATCGCGTTGTAGATGCTCTGGTGCTCGCCGTGCACGCGCCGCAGGTAGGCCAGGCGGCCTTCGGGCGCGCTGCTGGCGGTGTTGAGGCGGGTGCGCGGAATGATCATCGTGCCCAGGTAGGTCATGAGGTCGGCGAAGTGGCGGTTGCCGGTGGCGCGCGCCACTTCCATGTGGAACTGGAAGTCCGAGGGCACGGCGTCGGAGACGTCGTCGATGGAGGCCTCGAAGGCCGCGAGCGCGGCGGCCATGTTCTGCAGGTGGCTGTCGTCGCGGCGCTGCGCGGCCAGGCTCGCGGCCTCGCTCTCCAGGCTGATGCGCAGCTCCAGCAGCGAGATGACGTCGGCCACGGTGGCGAAGTCCTCGGGCGCGACGCGGAAGTTGCTTTGCTCGGGCGGGGCCATCACGAAGGTGCCGATGCCGTGGCGCGTCTCCACCTGGCCCGAGGCCTGCAAGCGCGAGATGGCCTCGCGCACCACGGTGCGGCTGACCGCGAAACGGGCCATCAGCTCGGATTCGGTGGGCAGCTTGTCGCCGGTCTGCAGGCGGCCTTCGCGCACGTCGGCCGTCAGCGTATCGACGATTTCGGGCACCAGGCCGCGCTGCCGGCGGGGGCGCGGTGGCGGCGCTGCCATCGGCATCGCCTCGTCTCCTAGGGTTTTCACGGGGAGCATTGTTTTTTCCTTGACACGCCATTGTGGCGTTCACACAATTCGCCCAAGTTGTCTGACAACCGACAACAGACAACAAGATGGCCGGACTGTAGCAAACCCCTCGCGAAAGTCCAAGCCCTTCGAGACAAGACCGCACACACCATGGACGTCATTCTCAAAACCCACCACCGCCTGCTGCTCACCGGCGCCGCCGGCGGCCTGGGCACCGCCCTGCGCAATCGCCTCAAGCGCAATTGCGAAGTGCTGCGCCTCTCGGACCGCGCCGACCTGGGCTCGGCACAGGCCGGCGAGGAAATCGCGCTGGCCGACCTGGCCAACGCGGACGAGGTCGACGCCATGGTGAGCGGCTGCGACGCCATCGTGCACATGGGCGGTATCTCGGTGGAGGCGCCCTTCGCCGCCATCCTGCAGGCCAACATCCTGGGCGCGTACCACCTGTACGAGGCCGCGCGGCGGCACGGTGTCAAGCGCATCGTGTTCGCCAGCTCCAACCACGTGACCGGCTTCTACAAGCAAAGCGAGACCATCCACGCCGACCACCCGGCCCGACCCGATGGCTTCTACGGCCTGAGCAAGGCTTTCGGCGAGGACCTGGCGCGCTTGTACTTCGACCGCCACGGCATCGAGACCGCCTGCGTGCGCATCGGCTCCTCGTTCGCCGAGCCCAAGGACCGCCGCATGCTCGCCACCTGGCTGAGCTTCGACGACCTGCACCGCCTCATCAGCGCCTGCCTGAGCACGCCGGTGCTGGGCCACAGCATCGTGTTCGGCATGTCGGACAACGCTGTGACCTGGTGGGACAACAGCCGCGCGCGCCACGTGGGCTACGTGCCCCGCGACACCTCGGACGTGTTCCGCGAGGCCGTCTTCGCGCGCACCAGCGCGCCCGACCTGAACGACCCCGCAGCGATCTACCAGGGCGGCGGCTTCGTCAAGGCCGGCCCGTTCTGAACGGCACGCCCACCATGACCACGCAGGCCGACCTGGTGCTCGACGCGCGCAACGGCGTGGGCGAGAGCCCGGTGTGGGACGCGCAGCGCCAGTCCCTGTTCTGGCTGGACATCCCCGGCCGCGCGCTCTGGTGCTGGAACGCGGCCACCGGGCAATCGCGCCAGTGGGCCACGCCCGAGATGGCCGGTTGCATGGCGTTGGCCGCCGGCAGCGAAGCGACGCCGCACGGCCGCTGGGTGGCCGCCATGGAAACCGGCGTGGCGGTGCTCACGCCGCAGGACGACGGCACGCTCACCCAGGAAGCGCGCGCCCGCGTGCGGCACCCGCAGGGCGGCATGCGCTTCAACGACGGCCGCTGCGACCGCCAGGGCCGGCTGCGCGCCGGCACCATGGTGATGGACATGTCGCTGGCCGCGCCCGCGGGCAGCCTGTACGCCTTCGACGGCGCCGCGCTGCGCGCGCTGCAGGGCGGCTTCATCACGCCCAACGGCATGGCCTTCAGCCCCGATGGCAAGACCATGTACCTCTCGGACTCGCACCCCAGCGTGCAGACCATCTGGGCCTACGACTACGACACCGACAGCGGCACGCCGCACCACCCGCGCGCCTGGGTCGACATGAAGGCCCTGCCCGGCCGGCCCGATGGCGCGGCGGTGGACGAAGACGGCGGCTACTGGATCTGCGGCAACGACGCCGGCCTGGTGCACCGCTTCACGCCCGACGGCCGGCTCGACCGATCGCTCGCTGTGCCGGTGAAGAAGCCCGCCATGTGCGCCTTCGGCGGCAGCGGGCTCGACACCTTGTTCGTCACCTCCATCCGGCCCGGTGGCGACCTGTCCGACCAACCGCTGGCGGGCGGCGTGTTCGCGCTGCGCCCCGGCGTGCGCGGGCTGCCCGAGCCGGCGTGCACGATTTTCTGAGCCCTGCATTCCCACAAGAGGCCCCAGGCCCAAGCCCCTGTTTTCAACCACCCAACCGAAAGCGCTGAGGACGACATGAACATCAAACCCCTCCTGACCATCGTGGCCGCCTGTGCCGCCCTCGCGGCCCAGGCCACCGAGTTCCGCTCGGCCGACACGCACAACGCCGACGACTACCCCACCGTGGCCGCCGTGAAGCACATGAGCGAACTGCTGGAGAAGAAAAGCGGCGGCAAGCACAAGATCAAGGTCTTCAACAAGCAGGCGCTGGGCAGCGAGAAGGAAACGATCGACCAGGTGAAGATCGGCGCGCTGGACTTCACGCGCGTCAACGTGGGCCCGATGAACGCCATCTGCCCGCTGACCCAGGTGCCGACCATGCCCTTCCTGTTCAGCTCCATCGCGCACATGCGCAAGTCGCTGGACGGCCCGGTGGGCGACGAGATCCTCAAGAGCTGCGAGTCGGCCGGCTTCATCGGCCTGGCCTTCTACGACAGCGGCGCGCGCTCCATCTACGCCAAGAAGCCGATCAAGACCGTGGCCGACGCCAAGGGCCTGAAGATCCGCGTGCAGCAGTCCGACCTGTGGGTCGCGCTGGTCAGCGCCATGGGCGCCAACGCCACGCCCATGCCGTATGGCGAGGTCTACACCGGCCTGAAGACCGGCCTGATCGATGCCGCCGAGAACAACATCCCCTCGTTCGACACCGCCAAGCACGTCGAGGCCGTGAAGATCTATTCCAAGACCGAGCACTCGATGGCGCCCGAAATCCTGGTGATGTCCAAGGTGGTCTACGACAAGCTGCCCAAGGCCGAGCAGGACATGATCCGCGCCGCCGCCAAGGAGTCGGTCGCGTTCGAGCGCCAGAAGTGGGACGAGCAGGAAGCCAAGTCGCTCGCCAACGTGAAGGCCGCCGGCGCCGAGATCGTCGAGGTCGACAAGAAGTCCTTCCAGGCCGTGATGGGCCCGGTGTACGAGAAGTTCATGACCACGCCGGACATGAAGCGCCTGGTCAAGGCGATCCAGGACACCAAGTAAACGGCGTCCCTTTTTTCCCCATCCCTCTCCTCCAGCCCTCGTCCGCTCCGGCGGGCGGGGGAGCAAGGTTTCCCATGTTCACCAAATTGTGTGCCGGCTTGTCCAAGCTGTGCCTGATGCTGGCCGTGGCCGGGCTGATCGCGGTCGTCCTGTGCGTGCAGTGGCAGGTGATCGGCCGCTACGTCTTCAACGACACGCCCACCTGGGCCGAGGCCCTGGCCATGCTGCTGGTGCTCTTCGTCACCGCCTTCGGCCTGGCCGTGGGCGTGCGCGACGCGGGCCACATCGGCCTGGAGTCGCTGGTGAGCCTGCTGCCCCTGCGCTGGCAGCGCCGCATCGAGTACGTGATCCACACCCTGGTGGCGATCTTCGGCGCGCTCATGGTGCAGAGCGGCTGGCTGTGGATGACCGCCAAGTGGGGCGAGAAGAAACCCATGCTGCCGGTGCCCGACGGCATCGACTACCTGCCCATCGTGATCGCCGGCGCGCTCATCGTGCTGTTCTCGATCGAACACATCGTCGCGCTGATCCGCGGCACCCTCGTGGAGCCCGCATGGAACTGACTGTCCTGGGGTTGAGCTTCACCCTGTTCCTGATCCTCGGCGTGCCGGTGGCCTTCGCCATCGGCCTGTCCTCGGTCGCCACCATCCTCGTGGCCGGCCTGCCGGTGGCGGTGGTGTTCCAGAAGATGGTCGGCGGCATGCAGGTGTTCAGCTTCCTGGCCATCCCCTTCTTCGTGTTCGCCGGTGAGCTGATGCTGTACGGCGGCATCGCCGACCGCATCGTGCGCTTCGCCAACAGCCTGGTGGGCCACGTGCGCGGCGGCCTGGGCATGAGCAACGTGGTGGGCTGCACGCTGTTCGGCGGCGTGGCCGGCTCGCCGCTGGCCGACGTCTCGGCCATCGGCTCGGTGATGATCCCGCTGATGAAGAAGGAGGGCTACGACGCGGACTACGCGGTCAACGTCACCACCCACGCCTCGCTGGTCGGCGCCATCATGCCGACCTCGCACAACATGATCATCTTCACGCTGGCCACCTCGGGCATCGCCTCGGTGAGCGTGCTCAGCCTGATCCTGGCCGGCCTGATCCCGGCGCTGATCCTCACGATCTGCAACCTGGGCGCGGCCTACTACGTGGCCGTCAAGCGCGGCTACCCCACGCACGGCAAGTTCCCCGGCTGGGGCGAGGTGCTGCGCGCCTTCGGCGCCGCGCTGCCGGGCCTGCTGGTGATCGTGATCATCCTCGCCGGCATTCTCTCGGGCGCGTTCACCGCCACCGAGTCGGCCTCCATCGCGGTGGCCTGGGCATTGGCCATCACCGTGCTGGTGTACCGCACGCTGTCCTGGCACAACTTCCTGAAAGCCTGCGCCAAGGCCTGCAAGACCACCGGCGTGGTGCTGCTGCTGATCGGCATCTCGGCCGCCTTCGGCTACTTCATGGCGCTCTACGAAGTGCCGCAGCTCACCGGCGAGCTCATGAAGTCGGTGTCGGACAAGCCATGGGTGATCTTCCTCATGATCAACCTGCTGCTGTTCGTGCTCGGCACCTTCCTGGACATGGCGGCCACCATCCTGATCTGCACGCCGATCTTCATGCCGATCGCGATGCAGTTCGGCATGGACCCGACGCAGTTCGGCATCGTGATGCTGATCAACTGCGCGCTCGGTCTCAACACCCCGCCGGTGGGTTCGGTGCAGTTCGTGGGCTGCGCCATCGGCGGCATCTCGGTCGGCCAGGTGATGCGCACCATCGCGCCCTTCTACGGCGCGCTGGGCATCTGCCTGATGCTGGTCACCTACGTGCCCGCGTTCTCGCTCTGGCTGCCCGGCCTGGTCAAGTAAGCCCCTTCAAGGAGAGATCACCATGTCCATCAACCGCCGACAACTGCTGGCCTCGTCCGCCGCGCTCGCCGTGACCGGCCTGCCCGCCGCGCACGCGCAGGGCTTTCCGAACAAGCCGCTGAAGATCATCGTGCCCTACCCGCCGGGCGGCTCCTCGGACATCATCGCGCGCGCCATCAGCCAGCCGCTGTCCGACAGCCTGGGGCAGCCGGTGATCGTGGAGAACCGGCCCGGCGCCAACGGCAACCTGGGGGCCGATCTGGTGGCGAAATCCGCGCCCGACGGCCACACCGTGCTGCTGTGCGACGTGGGCGCGCTGGCCATCAGCCCGGCGGTCTACACCAAGCTCTCGTTCGACCCGAGCAAGGACCTGCGCGGCGTGACCATGCTGGCGTACTCGCCGCACATGCTGGCCGTGCACCCCTCCGTCAAGGCCAACAACCTCAAGGAACTGGTGGCCCTGTCCAAGACCACCGAGCTGAACTTCGCGGTGACGGCCGTGGGCAGCGCGCCGCACGTGGCCGGCGTGGCCGTGGAGCGCGCCACCGGCGCCAAGTGGACCTATGTGCCCTACAAGGGCGGCTCGCAGGCCGTGACCGACACGGTGGCCGGCCAGACCCAGGTCATCATGAACGGCATGCTGGCCACGCTGCCGCACGTGCAGAGCGGCCGGCTCAAGGTGCTGGGCATTTCCAAGAAGACGCGCATGCCGCTGGTGGGCGAGGTGCCGACGCTGGCCGAACAGGGCGTCAAGGACTTCGAGTCCGGCACCTGGCAGGGCGTGCTGGTGGCCAACGGCACGCCGGCCGCGCTCATCGCGCGCCTGAACGCCGAGCTGATCAAGGCCATCCGCAGCCCCGACGTGCGCGCCCGCCTGACCGGCCAGGGCGCCGAGGTGGTGACCATGCAGTCGGCCGAGCAGGACCGCTTCTTCGACGCCGAACGCAAGCGCTGGGGCGCGGTCGTCGCCGAGGCCAACATCAAACTGGACTGAGCTGCCCCGTGAACCCCCAGGAACTCCAATCCATCGTCGGCAGCGGCCTGCTGTCTTTCCCCTTGACCGACTTCGATGCGCAGGGCGACTTCAACGCCCGAGGCTATGCCGAGCGCCTGGAGTGGCTCGCGCCCTACGGGGCCAGCGCGCTGTTCGCCGCCGGTGGCACCGGCGAGTACTTCTCGCTCTCGGGCGCCGAGTACAGCGAGGTGGTGCGCACCGCGGTCACCACCTGCCGCGGCAAGGTGCCCATCATCGCGGGCGCGGGCGGGCCCACCCGCACCGCCATCGCGCACGCGCAGGAGGCCGAGCGCCTGGGCGCGCACGGCGTGCTGCTGTTGCCGCACTACCTCACCGAAGCCAGCCAGGCCGGCCTGATCGCCCACGTGGAGCAGGTCTGCAAGAGCGTGGACTTCGGCGTGATCGTCTACAACCGCAACGTCTGCAAGCTCACGCCCGACTCGCTCGCCATCCTGGCCGAGCGCTGCCCCAACCTGATCGGCTTCAAGGACGGCATCGGCGACATCGAGCTCATGATGTCGATCTACCTGAAGATGGGCGATCGTTTCTCCTACCTGGGCGGCCTGCCCACCGCCGAGGTGTACGCGGCGGCCTACAAGGCGCTGGGCACCCCGGTGTACTCGTCGGCGGTGTTCAACTTCATCCCGAAGACGGCGATGGCCTTCTACGAGGCGGTGCGCCGCGACGACCACGCCACGCAGCACCGCCTGCTGAAGTCCTTCTTCATGCCCTACCTCGACATCCGAAACAAGGGCGCGGGCTACGCGGTGAGCATCGTGAAAGCCGGCGCGCAGCTCGTGGGCCGCGGCGCCGGCCCGGTGCGCGCGCCGCTCACCGACCTGCAGCCCGCCGAGCGCGAGCGCCTGGGCGAGCTGATTCACGCGCTCGGCCCACAATAGGGCCGATGAACCCAGCCGCATTCCCTCATCTGCTCGACCCGGCGCGCTTCCAAGGCGAAGTGGACGGCCAGCCCACCGCCCTCTTCTTCCTGCGCAACGCGCGCGGCATGGTGGTGGCCATCACCAACCTCGGGGCCAAGGTGCTGCAGATCGTCGTGCCCGACCGCTCGGGCGCGCTGGACGACGTGGCGCTGGGCTACGACCAGCTGGCCGACGTGATCACCGGCTCACCCTCCATGGGCGCTTTCGTGGGCCGCTACGCCGGGCGCATCGGCGGCGCGAGCTTCACGCTCGACGGGCACGAGCACCACCTCACGCCCAACGCGGGCGCGCACTGCATCCACGGCGGGCCGCGCGGCTCGCGCCACCGCGTGTTCGACGCCACGCAGACCGACGCCCAGACCCTGCGGCTGCACCACCGCTTCCTCACCGCCGAAGACGGCTTCCCCGGCACGCTGGACCTGCAGCTCACGTACCGGCTCGACGACGACAACGCCCTGGTGCTCGAACACACGGCCACCGCGCTCGACGCACCCGGCCCCGCGAGCTTCACCAGCCACATCTACTTCAACCTCGACGGTGTGGGCCAGGGCCAGCGCATCGATGGCCACGTGCTGCAGGTGCCCGGCTCGCGCGAGGTGCTGGCGACGGGGGCCGACGGCATCGCCACGGGGGCCCTGGTCTCGCTCGACGGCCACCCGCAGGACCTGCGCACGGCCCAGGTGCTGGGTGATTTGCCCGACATCGACCTGAGCTACGTGCTGGAACCCCTGCCCACATCCGCCGCACGCCCGTGCGCGCAACTGCGCAGCGACATCAGCGGCCGCACCCTGGCCGTGTGGACCACCGAACCGCTGCTGCAGGTGTACACCGCCGGCCAGCTCGGGGTGGCGGAGCGCCCCGACCTCGGTAAATGGGGCGTGCGGCACCGACCCCGCTCGGCCGTCTGCCTGGAGCCCCAGCATTTTCCCAACGCCCCCAACTGCCCGGCGCTGCCGCAGAACACCGTGGCGCCCGGCCGGCCTTACCGCGCCACCACGGTCTATCGTTTCGGCACGGTCAACGATTGAACACCGGCTCCCGTCGGACGCACTCCGGCGGCTCGCCATAACCCGCTGAGCGCACCACGTTCTCCAGGGAGATCTCGACCTGGAACCAGCGGCAGAACGGGTTCACGAAGCGGTAGCTCCAGACCATGCCGCGCTCCCGCCCCAGCCCTTGCACCTCGCCCGGGCGCCCCAGCCTGGCGCGAACCTCGTCGGCGCTCATGCCGGGGTTGATCTGGGTGAAGCGCGCCTCGGTCAGCACCTGCTCCGAGCGGACCACGCGGCCCGAGGCATCGAGGTCCACGAACCAGGTGTGCAGGCCATAAGGGCCCCGGGGATATTCCAGCCGGGTGCCCCCGTCGATCTGGCGCGTGGTTTCCGGCGGACCCATCCGCGCCACGACCTGCTCGCGGCTCTGGCCGGCCATGTCGGCCGTCGGTCCGTAGCCGGCGCACGCGCTCAGGAAGGCCGCACCGATCAAACACCACAAGCGCAAACGCATGGACAGCTCCTGTTCGGTGGCTCAAGCCATTTCGATGGTTTTCAGGGAGGCGAGTTCCTGCCGTTCAGCCCAGCAGCGCGGCCAGGCCGTTCTCGGGCTCGAAGCGGTGGTTGCGGTGCAGCAGGCGCGTCGGGCCGGGCCAGACCCGGGTGGCGATGCTGTGCCTCGGGTCGCCGGGATAGCAGATCACGCGCCGGCCGTCCTCGTCGAACGGCTCGGGCTCGATCAGCGAGGGCGGGCGGCTGCGCGCCGTGGCCAGCACCTGCGCCACATCGGCCAGGCGGCTGAGCTCGCTCAGGCTCATGATCTGCGGCGGCGCCAGGTCGATCTCGCCGGCCCAGTAGCGCTCCAGGCCAGTGCGCGGCGAGAGCCACACGGCTTCCGTCGCTTCGTGGGCGCAGTGCTCCACCGTCTGGTCATCGGGTGCCACGGCCACGAAGAAGCGCGTGTCGAAGCGCTTGTTGGTCACCGAAGGCACGCGCGGCGTGACCCAGCGCGACCAGGGCAGCACACAGGCGGTGGGAATGGGCAGGCCCTGGGCCTGCAGGGCGGCGGCGAACGCCGTGCCGGTGGCCGTCTGCTCGCGCACGGGCTGCACGTGCCTGGCGCCGTTCGCCTGGCCCAGCAGCAGGCCGCATTCCTCGAAGGTCTCGCGCAACGCGGCCACGTGCAGGCCCAGGGCCGTGTCCACATCCAGGCCGGGTTCGCCCAGCCCAGCGAGGCAGGCGGTGGCAGGGCGGTCGAGCGCCGCTGGGTCGGTCTGCCGGTCGGCCGCATCCAGCTTGCCACCCGGGAAGACATGCACGCCACCGAGCACGCCCGAATTGCCGTGCCGGCGCACAAGCAGCACCTCCAGGCCAGCAGGCCCGTCGCGCACCACCATCACGGTGGCAGCGGCCACGGGCGGGGTGAGCACTTCGTCGGAATTGATGGCAATGGGCATGGACCGATTGTCGGTGCACGGGCCAAGGCCTGCAGTCACCGTGGCGCAACCTCCAAAAATGAATACCTTTTTACCAATTTAATGGCAGTGAATGCAAAACCGCACCAGGCCAAGGGCAAGGAACTTCTGCTTTAGCACTCGCTCCTAGAGAGTGCTAATATTCTTCGCAGACACCTGAGGAGGGTTCACATGTCCCACACGCTTGCTCCTGTTGCCACCGCCACCACCGGCTCGATCGCCGTGGCGAATCCGTGGGCGCTCGTGCCGCCCCTGGGCAACCTGGACGCCTACATTTCCGCGGTCAACCGCCTGCCGTTGCTCACGTTGGAGCAGGAGCAACAGGCCGCCCGCCGCCTGCGCGACGACAACGACCTGGACGCCGCCGGCCAGCTGGTGATGTCCCACCTGCGCCTGGTGGTGTCGATCTCGCGCCAGTACCTGGGCTACGGCCTGCCCCATGGCGACCTGATCCAGGAAGGCAATGTCGGCCTGATGAAGGCCGTCAAGCGCTTCGACCCCGACCAGGGCGTGCGCCTGGTGAGCTACGCCATGCACTGGATCAAGGCCGAGATCCACGAATACATCCTGAAGAACTGGCGCATGGTCAAGCTGGCCACCACCAAGGCCCAGCGCAAGCTGTTCTTCAACCTGCGCTCGCGCAAGCAGGGCTTCCGCGCCGATGCGGTCGATGGCGACACCCACCGCGAGGTGCTGTCCGACAGCGAAGTGGGCGTGATGGCCCGCGAACTCAACGTGAAACCCGAAGAAGTGCGCGAAATGGAAACGCGCCTCTCCGGCGGCGACGTGGTGCTGGACCCGGCCCCGGGCGACGACGGCGAAGACAGCTTCGGCCCCATCGCCTACCTGGCGGACGCCACCCACGAACCCACCGCGGTGCTCGAATCGGCCCAGCGCGATGCGCTGGCCACCGAAGGCGTGGCGCGCGCCATGAGCGAACTCGACGAACGCTCGCGCCGCATCGTGAGCGAGCGCTGGCTCAAGGTGAACGACGACGGTTCGGGCGGCATGACGCTGCACGAACTGGCGGCCGAGTACGGCGTGAGCGCCGAACGCGTGCGCCAGATCGAGGTGGCGGCCATGAAGAAGATGCGCAAGGCGCTGGCCGCTTACGCCTGATCCACGACCCCCATTGCCACCACGGCCCCGGCGGTTTCGCGACCCCGGGGCTTCTTTTTTACGAACGGTGCCCGTCGCCGGACCTGCGTCACGCCCGGCCAATGTCACAGGCGACACAATCGGGGGATGTCTGACGTTTTGTGGAAGGGCGCGACGCCCGGGATCCGTCGCGCTCGCAGGCTGGCCGCCTGGCTGGCGCTGGCCTTCTTCTCCCTTTTTCCTGTCCTGCGCGGCGTGGCCGCCGAGCTGCCGCCTGTGGTGCTCGACGGCACACAACCCAGCGTGCCCCTGGCCCAGCGCAGCCTGTACTGGGTGGATACCGGCGGCCAGCTGACGGTGCAGGAGGTGGAAGCCCAACAGGACCAACTGCCGTTTGCGGTGCGCAGCGCCGAACACCGCCTCCTCCTTCCGGACGGCGGCGCGCTGTGGATTCGCTTCGATGCCCAGGCCCGCGACGACCATTCGCGCTGGGAGCTGGAACTGGCGCGTTCGGGCACCGACCGCATCAGCCTCTACCACCGGCTGTCCAATGGCGAATGGAAAGTGCAACACGCCGGCGACCGCCTCGCGGTGAGCCACTGGGCCTTTCCCGACCGTTACCCGGTGTTCTCGCTCGACCCCCGCACCGACGCTGTAGTGACCTACTGGGTGCGCATCGAACACGCTCGCGTGCCGTTCTCCGGCACGCTGCAGATTCACGACCACCACACCTTGCGCGAGCTGCGCATCCACCAGCAGTTTCTGCTGGGCGCCTACTTCGGCATGGCGTTGCTGCTCACCGCGACCGCGGTGGCCAATGCGCTGGTGTTCCGGGACACCAGCTTTGCCGCCTATGCCATCTACATCACAGTCCTCGGGCTGGCCATGGCCGCGTCGCTGGGCGTGGCCGGCCAGTTCCTCTGGCCGAACTCGGCGCAGTGGAACGGATTGGCCGAATTCGTGCTGATGCCGATGGCGGCGGTGTTCGGTCTGCTGTTTGTGCGGCAGGTGGTTCAACCCAGGCGCATCGGTCGCTGGCTGGACCGTTCCGCCCTGGCGCTGCCCGCGGTTCTGGCGGGCCTGATTCTGTGGGACACGCTGTATCCCACCCATGGCAGCCTGCAGGCCGTGACGGCCGCCTCCGCGGCCACGCTCGCGTTGGTCTACGCCATGCTCTGGGCGGCCTGGCGCACGGGGGACCGCTGGGTGCGCTGGATCGCGCTAGGCATGCTGCCGGTGCTGCTGGCCGGGGCGCTGCCGGTGATGCGCAACTTCGGCCTGATCTCATCGGGTTTCCTGTCGCAGTACGGCATGGTGATCGCCGCCGCCCTCGAGGCGCCCTTGCTGATCTACGGCCTGCTGCAACGCTCGTCCCTGCAGCACGAGGCCCAGGCCCGCGCCCGCGCACTGGCTCTGACCGAACCGCTCACCGGCCTCACGAACCGGCACAACTTCATGCTGCGGCTGCACGACAGCGTGGTGCGGGCCCAGCGCTACGGGCACCAGAGCGCGCTGCTGCTGATCGGCCTGGACAACCACGGCTGGTTTGCCGAGCAGCACGGCCGCGAGGTGGCCGACCGCGCGCTGGTGATCACCGGCTCGCTGCTGCGCTCGGTGGCGCGCGACGTGGACACGGCAAGCCGGGTCGACGACAGCACCCTGGCGCTGTTGATGGAAGGGCCGGTGCGCGAGGCGCAGGCCCTGGCCGCGGCCACCAGCATCGTCGCGGGCGGCCTGCGCCCTTCGGTGCAACTGCCCGTGGGCACCACGCTGAAGTTCAAGATCGTCGTGGCGCTGCTGCCCGATCCCACGCCCGAACTTCAGCAGGACGCCCAGGCACACCTGGACTGGCTGCGCCAGGCGCTGGACGCCCTGCGCAAGGACCCGCGCAAGGCGATCCTGAAACTGAACTTCTGATCAGCCTTCGCGGCGCAGCGCGGGGAAGAGGATCACGTCGCGGATGCTAGGGCTGTCGGTCAGCAGCATCATCAGGCGGTCGATGCCGATGCCGCACCCACCGGCGGGCGGCATGCCGTACTCCAGCGCGCGGATGTAGTCCGCGTCGTAGAACATGGCCTCCTCGTCACCCCCGTCCTTGGCCGAGGCCTGCGCCTGGAAGCGCGCGGCCTGGTCCTCCGCATCGTTGAGCTCGGAGAAGGCGTTGCCGAATTCGCGCCCGGTGATGTAGAGCTCGAAGCGCTCGGTGACCGCGGGGTTCGCGTCGTTGGCGCGGGCCAGCGGCGAGATCTCGGTCGGGTGGTCCATGATGAAGGTCGGGTTCCAGAGCTTGTCTTCGACCTTCTCTTCGAAGTACAGCACCTGCAGGCTCGGCAGGCTGCGGCTGGAGAGCTGGTGCTTCTCCTCGCTCAGGCCGAGCTTCTTGAGCTGCGCGAGCAGCCAGGCGGCATCGTCCACGCTGTCGCCCGCCTCGGTGTACTTGACGATGGCTTCGCGGATCGTCAGGCGTTCGAAGGGCGACAGGATGTCCACCGGCTGGCCCTGGTAGGTCAGCGGCTCGTCACCACGCACCCGGCGCACCACGTGGCGAATGAGTTCCTCGTTGAAGTCCATCAGGTCCTGGTAGTTCCAGTACGCCGCGTAGAACTCCATCATGGTGAACTCGGGGTTGTGGCGGACGCTGATGCCTTCGTTGCGGAAGTTGCGGTTGATCTCGAACACACGGTCGAAACCGCCCACCAGCAGGCGCTTGAGGTAGAGCTCGGGCGCGATGCGCAGGAACATCTCCTGGTCCAGCGCGTTGTGGTGGGTCTTGAACGGCTTGGCGTTGGCACCGCCCGGGATCGGGTGCAGCATGGGCGTTTCCACCTCGAGGAAGCCGTGGCTCACCATGAAGTCGCGGATGCTGGCCAGGGCCTGGCTGCGCGCGACGAAACGCTTGCGGGCGGTTTCGTCGGTCATCAGGTCCACGTAGCGCTGGCGGTACTTGATTTCCTGGTCGGCGATGCCGTGGAACTTGTCGGGCAGCGGGCGCAGGCTCTTGGTGATCAGGCGGATGCGGTCGGCCTGGATGGTGAGTTCGCCGGTGCGCGTGCGCATGAGCACGCCCTCGACCGCGATGATGTCGCCCAGGTCCCAGTGCTTGAAGGCGCTGTGCTGCGCCTCGCCCACGCCGTCGTTGTTCAGGTAGATCTGGATGCGGCCGCCCGAGGGGCCGAAGGACGCGTCCTGCAGCGTGGCGAAGCTGGCCTTGCCCATCACGCGCTTGAGCATCATGCGCCCGGCCACGCTGGCGCGCACCGGCTCGGCTTCCAGCGCTTCCTTGGTGGTCTCGCCATAGCGGGCGAACAGGTCGGCAGCCTTGTCGGCGGGTTTGAAGTCGTTGGGAAACGCCACCCCCTGGCCCTGTTTCTGCGCCTCGCGCAGCGCCTTGAGCTTCTCGCGGCGTTCGGCGATGAGCTGGTTGTCGTCGTGCGCCGCAGGCGCACCGGTCTCGGCGGTGGGGGGGGTTTGGGCTTGGGTCATGAATGAAAAATGGGTTGGGCACCGAGGTGCGCAACCCATGATTGTAGTTTTCGGCCCGATCGGGGCCGAATTCGCGTTATTCGCCGAGGTAGGCGGCGCGCACCTTGGGGTCGTCGAGCATGTCGCGGCCCACGCCGGTCATGATGATTTCGCCCGAATCCATCACGTAGCCGCGGTCGGCGATCTGCAGCGCGCGGCGGGCGTTCTGCTCCACCAGCAGGATGGTCACGCCTTGGGCGGAGACGTCGCGCACGACCTCGAAGATCTTGTCCACCATGATGGGCGACAGGCCCATGGACGGCTCGTCGAGCAGCAGCACCTTGGGCTGACTCATGAGCGCGCGCGCCATGGCCAGCATCTGCTGCTCGCCACCGCTCATGGTGCCGGCCAGCTGGTCCTTGCGTTCGCGCAGGCGCGGGAAGATGCCGAACATCTTCTCGATGTCCTGCGCGATGCCGGCCTTGTCCTTGCGGATGTAGGCACCCATCTGCAGGTTCTCGGTGATGGTCATGCGGGTGAACACGCCACGGCCTTCCGGCACCATGGCCAGGCCCTGCTTCACGAGATCCCAGGCGCCCTTGCCCTTGATGCTCTGGCCCAGGTACTCGATGTCGCCGGCCTCGTAGGCGAGCGAACCGGTGACGGCTTTCATGGTGGTGGTCTTGCCGGCGCCGTTGGAGCCGATGAGCGAGATCAGCTCGCCCTCGCGCACCTCGAGATCGATGCCCTTGACGGCCTTGATGCCGCCGTACGCGACCTTCAGACCGCTGACTTTGAGGAGTGTGTTTGCCATTTGCGTCAATCCTTGATCAGTGGCCGCCGGTGCCGAGGTAGGCCTCGATCACCTTGGGGTCCTTCTGCACGTCGGCCGGTGAGCCGGAGGCGAGCTGCTTGCCGTAGTCGAGCACGGTCACGCGGTCGCACAGGCCCATCACCAGTTTCACGTCGTGTTCGATCAGCAGGATGGTTCGGTTGTCCTTGCGGATGCGGTCGATCAGCTCGCGCAGCTGCACCTTTTCGGTGGCGTTCATGCCGGCGGCCGGTTCGTCCAGCGCGATCAGCTGCGGGTCGGTCGCCAGGGCGCGCGCGATTTCCAGGCGGCGCTGGTCGCCGTAGCTCAGCGTGCGCGACTTGTAGTCGGCGAACTTCTCGATGCCCACATAGGCCAGCAGCTCGCGCGCGCGCGCCGTGATCGCGGCCTCTTCGCGCTTGAAACCGGGCGTGCGCAGCACGGCGCCGATCAGGCCCGAATGGGTGCGCACGTGGCGCCCGACCATGACGTTTTCCAGCGCGGTCATCTCGGCGAACAGCCGGATGTTCTGGAAGGTGCGGGCGATGCCGGCCTTGGCCACCTCGTGCACCGCGCTGGGCGTGTAGGGCTTGCCCGCGAGTTCGAAGGAACCGCTGTCGGGCGTGTACAACCCGGTCAGCACGTTGAAGAAGGTCGTCTTGCCGGCGCCGTTGGGGCCGATCAGGCCATAGACCTGACCGCGCTTGATTTCGATGCCCACATCGCTCAGGGCCTGCAGGCCCCCGAAGCGCTTGGAAACATTCGCCACTTTGAGAATGGTGTCGCTCATGTGAATGCTCCGCTTACTTGGTCAGGGACTTGCCGTGCTCGGGCGAGGGCCACAAGCCTCTGGGGCGCAGCAGCATCACGACCACCATGGCCAGCGCGATGAGCAGTTGGCGCAGGATCTCGGGGCCAAGGCGACCACCCGTCAGTTCGGTCAGCGGGTGTGCCACATGGCGCAACACCTCGGGCAGGCCCGCCAGCAACAGGGCACCCAGCACCACCCCGGGGATGTGCCCGATGCCGCCCAGCACCACCATGGCCACCACCATCACCGACTCCATCAGCGAGAAGGACTCGGGCGAAACGAAGCGCTGGAACGAGGCGAACAACACGCCGGACACGCCACCGAAGGACGCGCCCATACCGAAGGCCAGCAGCTTGAGGTTGCGGGTGTTCAGGCCCATGGCCTTGGCGGCGATCTCGTCTTCACGAATGGCCATCCAGGCGCGGCCGATGCGCGAATCCTGCAAGCGGTAGGAGATGACGATGGCCAGCACCACGAAGAACAGGAACAGGTAGTAGTACAGCGTGACCGGCTGGAAGGTGTAGTCACCGATGGTCAGGCGCTTGCCGAGGTCGAGGCCGAACACCGAGATGGTGTCGATCTGGCTGATGCCCTTGGGACCGTTGGTGATGTTCAACGGGCGGTCCATGTTCAGCAGGAAGATGCGGATGATCTCGCCGAAGCCCAGGGTGATGATGGCGAGGTAGTCGCCACGCAGCTTGAGCGTGGGTGCCCCCAGGATCATGCCAACCACCCCCGCAATCGCCGCCGCCAGGATCATCACCAGCCAGATGTTGTAGTGCAGGCCGTTGGGGAACATGGCCTTGATGGCCGGGAAGGTGTCGGCGAGGTGGGGCGAGCCCAGCAAGGCAAACACATAGGCCCCCACCGCGAAGAACGCGATGTAGCCCAGGTCCAGCAGGCCGGCGTAGCCGACCACGATGTTCAGGCCGAGGGCCAGCAGCACGTACATGAGCGCGATATCGACAATGCGCACCCAGGAGTTGCTGCCGGTGGACTGCAGGATGATGGGCAGCAGCAGCAAAGCCACCGCCGCGATCAGGAAGACGATCAGCTTGCCGGTTTTGGTGTTCATCATGGTGTTTCTCCCGGACGGTCAGGCACGGTCCGCCACACGTTCACCCAGCAGCCCCGAGGGACGCAGCGTGAGCACGATGGCCAGCACGATGAAGGCGAAGATGTCGGTGTACTGGCTGCCCAGCACCCCACCGGTGAGCTTGCCGAGGTAGCCGGCGCCCAGGGATTCGATCAGGCCGAGCGCAATGCCCCCGACCACCGCACCGGCGAGGTTGCCGATGCCGCCCATCACCGCGGCCACGAAGGCCTTGAGGCCGGGCATGAAGCCCATGGCGTGCTGCACGGTGCCGTAGTTGGAGGCCCACATCACGCCGGCAATGGCCGCGAGCATGGCGCCGATGATGAAGGTGGCGGAGATGACCACGTCGGGCTTGATGCCCATGAGCGCGGCCACACGCGGGTTCTCGGCCGTGGCCCGCATGGCTCGGCCCAGATTGGTGCGGTTGACCAGCCACATCAGGAAGGCCAGCGTGACCGCCGTGGTGGCCAGGATGACGACCTGCGTCACCGAAATCACCGCGCCACCGAACGCGATCGGTTCGCGCGACAGCATGGAGGGATAGGACTTCGGGTTCGGCGCCCAGATGATCATGGCGAAGGTCTGCAAGAGCAGCGACATGCCGATGGCGGTGATCAGGGGCGCGAGTCGGTTGGAATTGCGCAGCGGCCGGTAGGCCAATTTCTCGATGGTGAAGTTGAGCGTCGCGCAGACCACCATCGCGATGATGGTGGCCAGCAGGAGGACCACCCAGGTCGGTAGTCCGGTAGACGCACTGGTCATCCAGCCGATGACCGTCCAGCTGGTGAGGGCCCCCACCATCAGCACGTCGCCGTGCGCAAAGTTGATCAGTCCGATGATGCCGTACACCATGGTGTACCCCAGTGCCACCAGCGCATACATACTGCCCAACACCAGACCGTTGATGATCTGCTGCAGCAAAACTTCCATGAATGTTTCTCCGTGTTTTGTGACAGGCCGGGAAGCGCTTGTGGCGCCGGCCCGTGTCAACCTAGCAAAAAACCCGCCAGACATGACCTTGAAACAGGACCGACTGCGGGTTGGTGGACGGATTGTAATGAGGGGCTTTTGGGGCCCACATGCGTGTAAGCCCTTAGCGGACGCGGGTTTACCCTGGTTTTAGGTGCAACTCCCCAGACCGCATCAGCGCGATTGGCAGTGCATTAGTCTTTTTGATTGTTGAGTTTCTTGAGCTCGCGCAGCTTATCGGCGATGCGCAACTCCAGCCCACGCTCGACCGGGCGGTAGAAGCCCGGGTCGGCCATGCCATCGGGCAGATAGCGTTCACCGGCCGCAAAACCGCCCTCTTCGTCGTGCGCGTAGCGGTAGCCCTTGCCGTAGTCCAGCGACTTCATGAGCTTGGTCGGCGCGTTGCGCAGGTGCATGGGCACGGGGCGGGTGCCGTCCTTCTTCACAAAGGCCTTGGCTTCGTTGAAGGCCTTGTAGACCGCGTTGGACTTGGGTGCCACCGCCAGGTACACCACGCACTCTGCCAGGGCCAGCTCGCCCTCGGGACTGCCCAGGCGTTCGTACACCTCGGCGGCGTCCAGGGCCAGGCGCAAGGCGCGGGGATCGGCCAGGCCGATGTCCTCGCTGGCCATGCGGATGAAGCGGCGGGCCATGTACCGGGGTTCGGCGCCCCCGTCGAGCATGCGCACGAACCAGTACAGGGCGGCATCGGGGTCGGAACCGCGCACGCTTTTGTGCAGGGCGCTGATGGTGTCGTAGAACTGTTCGCCGCCCTTGTCGTAGCGGCGCATGCGCTCGCCCAGCACCTTGAGCAGCCAGGCATCGCTCACCTCGGCGAGTTTTTCCCGCCCGGCCGCCACCGCCAGGGTCTCCAGCGTGTTGAGCAGGCGGCGCGCATCCCCATCGGCGTAGGCGATGAGTCGGTCCACGGCGGTCGATTCGATGGCCGGCACCGCGTCGATCGCCTGGGCCTTGACCACGATCTGACGCAGATCGTCTTCCGACAAAGGCCGCAGCACGTAGACGGCCGCCCGCGAGAGCAACGCCGAATTGACCTCGAACGAGGGGTTTTCGGTGGTGGCACCAATGAAGGTGAACAGGCCACTTTCCACGTGCGGCAGGAAGGCGTCCTGCTGGCTCTTGTTGAAGCGGTGCACCTCGTCCACGAACAGGATGGTGCGCTGGGGCGAGAGGCCGCTGCGCGCCACCTCGGCCCGCTCCACAGCCTCGCGGATGTCCTTGACGCCGCCCAGCACCGCGCTGATGGTGAGGAACTGCGCGTCGAACGCGTCGGCCATCAGGCGGGCGATGGTGGTCTTGCCCACGCCCGGTGGGCCCCAGAGGATGCAGCTGTGCGGCTGGCCCGATTCGAAGGCCAGGCGCAAGGCCATGCCCTCGCCCAGCATGTGCTGCTGGCCGATCACCTCGGCCAGCGTGCGCGGGCGCAGGCGCTCGGCCAGGGGCACGTGGTTACTGGCGGTCGACACGGCGGAACGATCAGGGTTTGACGACAGCGGCACCCGGTGGCGGCTGGAACTTGAAGTCCCCCGCCTTCAGCGGCGCATTGGCCTGCCAGCTGTTGAACGTGAGCACCGAGCGCTGGCCCAGGCTGTCCTCGATGTCCAGCACCGCCAGCTGCCCCTGGCGAAAACCCACGCGCACCACCTGCAGCTGGCCGTTGCGGTCCTTCGGGCGGGCCTCCAGCCACTCCAGGCCATCGCGGGCGGCGGCCGGCTTGAGTTCGAACGCGTCCGAGAGCCCTTTGAGATCGGTCCCGGCCGCGATCAGCGCGGCAGGCGTGCTGCCCAAGGCTTCCTTCTGCGAACGCGATGTCACCTGGTTCAGGTCCACGTCGTAGAGCCACAGGGTCTGGCCGTCGGCCACGATGGTCTGCTCGAACGGCTTGGCGTACACGAAGCGGAAGCGGTTGGGCCGCAGGAATTCGAACGTGCCGCTGGAGGTCTTGCTGCGCGCCACAGTTTCGTTGGCGCGCTTGGGCGAGGTCACGACCTGGGTGAAGCCGGCCTTGCCGCTGTCCACTTCACGCAGGAATCTTTCGAGGTCTTGCAGGCCATCGGCCTGGGCGGCGAGCGCGGCCAGCGACAGCGCGCAGGAAGTGAGGAGTTGCTTGATCATGGACGGTAGGACCCGGTTGCGCCGACTTGGTTGCATGCCGGCGGGCTTCATTCCCCGCCGCGCGAGGGCACCAGGATGTCGCGCTGCCCGCTGGAGGTGAGCGCGCTGACCAGCCCCGCGTTCTCCATGTCCTCCAGCAGACGCGCCGCGCGGTTGTAACCAATCTTCAGCTTGCGCTGCACATAGGAGATGCTGGCCTTGCGGTCCTTGAGCACGATCTCGACGGCCTGGTCGTACAGCGCATCCTTCTCGCCACTGCCACCCTCGCCACCGCCTTCGCCGAACAGGTCGCCCCCTTCGCCGTCGCCCATGCTGCCTTCGAGCACGCCGTCGATGTAGTTGGGTTCACCGCCCTGCTCTTTCAGGTAGGCCACCACGCGGTGCACCTCGTCGTCGCTGACGAAGGCGCCGTGCACGCGGATCGGGAAACCCGTGCCGGAAGGCATGTACAGCATGTCGCCCATGCCCAGCAGGCTTTCGGCGCCCATCTGGTCGAGGATGGTGCGGCTGTCGATCTTGCTGCTGACCTGGAACGACAGGCGCGTGGGGATGTTGGCCTTGATCAGGCCGGTGATCACGTCCACGCTCGGGCGCTGGGTCGCCAGAATCAGGTGGATGCCGGCCGCGCGCGCCTTCTGGGCCAGGCGGGCGATCAGCTCCTCGATCTTCTTGCCCACCACCATCATCAGGTCGGCGAGTTCGTCGATCACGACCACGATGTAGGGCAGGCGCTCGAGCGGCTCAGGCTGCTCCGGCGTGAGGCTGAACGGGTTGCCGATGATCTCGCCGCGCGCCGTGGCCTCGTCGATCTTGGTGTTGAAGCCCGCGAGGTTGCGCACGCCCATCTTGCTCATGAGCTTGTAGCGCTTCTCCATCTCGGCCACGCACCAGTTCAGGCCGTTGGCCGCGTGCTTCATGTCCGTCACGACCGGCGCGAGCAGGTGCGGAATGCCCTCGTAGACGCTCATCTCCAGCATCTTGGGATCGATCAACAGCAGGCGCACGTCACGCGCGTCGGCCTTGTAGAGCAGCGACAGGATCATCGCGTTGATGCCCACCGACTTGCCCGAACCGGTGGTACCGGCCACCAGGCAGTGCGGCATCTTGGCGAGGTCGGCCACCACAGGCTGCCCCCCGATGTCCTTGCCCAGGCCCATGGTCAACATGGACTTGGCATCGTTGTACACCTGTGAACCCAGGATTTCGCTGAGCTTGATGGTCTGGCGCTTGGCGTTGGGCAGTTCCAGCGCCATCAGGTTCTTGCCGGGGATGGTCTCGATCACGCGGATCGACACCAGCGACAGCGAACGGGCCAGGTCACGGCCCAGGTTGACGATCTGTGAGCCCTTCACGCCGGTGGCGGGCTCGATCTCGTAGCGCGTGATCACCGGGCCCGGGGCGGCCGCCACCACACGCACCTCCACGCCGAAGTCCTTGAGCTTCTTCTCGATCAGCCGGCTGGTCATCTCCAGCGTCTGGCTGTCCACCCCGGCCTGGTGCAAGGGGGCGCTGTCGAGCAGGTCCACCTGCGGCAGCTTGCTGTCGGGCAGCTCGGTGAACAACGGCTTCTGGCGCTCCTTGGCCACGCGCTCGCTCTTGGGCACATCGACCAGCGTGGGTTCGATCACCACGGGCACCGGGTGGTGTTCCTCGATCTCGACGCGCTCGACCTTCACCACCTCTTCGCGCTCGCGCGCGGCCTTCTCGCCGATGCGCTGGTCTTCCACCGCCTCGCGCTTCTCGCGCCGGGCCTCGAACCAGCCATCCAGCGTGTGCCCGACTTCCTCGGCCCAGTGGCCCCAGGAGAAGCGGAAGACGGTGGGCAGACACACCAGCAGCACCGCCAGCATGGCCAGCGCCGAACCGGTAAAGCCCAGCCAGCGCATCGCCACAGGCCCCAGCGCATGGCCCAGCACGCCGCCGGCGTGGTCGGGCAACAAGGCCTCCAACCGATAGAGGCGACTCCATTCCAGCACCGTGCTGGCCGCCATCAGGACGACCAAGGCCAGCCAGAACAGCGCGCGGCGCGCCCAGGGGCGGTGCCAGAGGCGATCGCCGACCACGGCTTCATCGCCCGTGCCTTGCGCGCCGCGGATCCAGCGCGCCAGGGTGGACAACCAGGCCCGCACCCCGGCGAGAAACAGCCACCAGACCGAAAAGCCGAGCAGGTAATAGCTCCAGTCCGACAGCATGGCGCCCAGGCGGCCACCCCAGTTGCTCACCTCGGTGGAGGTGCCCGTGGTGCTCCACGCGGGATCGGCCAGGGAGTGGCTGAGCAGTGCCAGCAGCCAGAACGCGAGCGCCGCAGCGCCCAGCACCAGGCCGATTTCCTGGGCAAACCGGGACACACCCGCCGGCGCCGCGGAACCGCGGTCGGCGTTGAGGGTGTTGAGTGAATAAGTCATAGGCCTCGCTGAAATCCAGCGACAAGCTTACCCCATGACTGCCACCGACCGGGCAATGCCGGCCGGGTGCGAAAGAGCCCTCAACCGAGCGAGTTGAGGCGCTCCTTGATGACGGTGCTGCCCTCTTCGGTCACCTCGATGAAACCCCGGTCTTCCAGGTCCTTCATGACGCGGCTGACCATCTCGCGGGAAGCCCCGATCATCTTGGCCACGTCCTGGCGCGAGACCCGGTCCTTGATGGTCAGGATGCCGTCCTTGTCGGGCTGGGCGAACTCCAGCAGGGCTCGGGCAACGCGGCCGTACACGTCCATCAGCGCGAGTGACTCGATCTTGCGGTCCGCGTGGCGCAGGCGCTGCACCAGGCCGCGCATGACCGCGTAGGCCATGGAGGTGTTTTCCGGCAGGCAGCGCGCGAATTCGGTGCGCCCCAGGATCAGCACGTCGGTCTGCACCTCGGCGCGCACGGTGGCCGAATGCGGCTGGTTGTCGATCAGGCTCATCTCGCCCACGTAGTCGCCCGGATTCATGGTGGCCAGGATCACCTCACGCCCCCGGGTGTCGGTGGTGACCACCCGCGCCCGCCCGGTCAGCACGATGGCCAGGCAGTTGGACTTCTTGCCCTGCTCGACGATGCACTCCCCCCGCTTGAAGCGCCGCTTGACCACCGAATCGGCCACCGATTCGGCCTGGGCCTGGGTCAAGGTGGAAAACAAGGGAACCCGGCGGATCAGGTCGAGATTGGACAGGAGAGACATGCGTGTATTCCTTGGTTGGGACGGCGCGCGCGGCGCTCTTTCATACAATGATTCGCACACATTGGGCGCCACGCGGCACTGGATTTGCCCCCGAACGCGCCCATATAACCACCGACTCTAAACCACTTGGCCCCAAATTCGATGGGGCGCTCAACATGAAACACGCGAAAGTCCTCATCCTGGGTTCAGGCCCTGCCGGCTACACCGCGGCCGTCTACGCCGCGCGCGCCAACCTCAACCCCGTGCTCATCACCGGCATCGCCCAGGGCGGCCAGCTCATGACCACGACCGATGTGGACAACTGGCCCGCCGATGCCGAAGGCGTGCAGGGCCCCGACCTGATGCAGCGTTTCCTGGCGCACGCCGAGCGCTTCAAGACCGAGATCATCTTCGACCACATCAACGCGGTCGACTTCTCCAAGCGCCCCTTCGTGCTCAAGGGCGACAGCGGTGAATACAGCTGCGATGCACTCATCATCGCCACCGGCGCGTCGGCCAAGTACCTCGGCCTGCCCTCCGAGGAAGCCTTCATGGGCAAGGGCGTGTCGGGTTGCGCCACCTGCGACGGCTTCTTCTACCGTGGCCAGGAAGTCAGCGTGGTCGGCGGCGGCAACACGGCCGTGGAAGAGGCGCTGTACCTGTCCAACATCGCCAGCAAGGTCACGCTGGTCCACCGCCGCGACACCTTCAAGGCCGAAGCCATCCTGATCGACAAGCTGATGGAGAAGGTTGCCGCCGGCAAGATCGAGCTCAAACTGCACAGCACGCTGGACGAGGTGCTGGGCGACCCGACCGGCGTGACCGGCGTTCGCCTGAAAAGCGTGAAGACCGGTGCGACCGAAGACCTGGATGTCAAAGGCTGCTTCATCGCCATCGGCCACCAGCCCAACACCGACATCTTCAAGGGCCAGCTGGACATGAAGGACGGCTACATCACCACCCGTTCGGGCCTGCAGGGCATGGCCACCATGACCAGCGTGCCCGGCGTGTTCGCCGCCGGCGACGTGCAGGACCACGTGTACCGCCAGGCCATCACCAGCGCCGGCACCGGCTGCATGGCCGCCCTCGACGCCCAGCGTTTCCTGGAGCAGAACGCCGCCTGAGCGCGGGGCTGACGGCCGGCCCTGGCGGCTTGGCCGCCAGTTGGCTATAATTGCGGGCTTTGCTGAGATTTACCGGCTTGCCCGGGCACGAAGCAGATTCGGGTTACCGCCACCCTTTCCTGGCGAGGTGAGGCTGATGGGCCGACACGGAGACACCTCCGGTTCGCGGTCCACAGCTGTTTGAAATGATCGGAGTGTCCTCATGGCACGCGTCTGCGACGTCACGGGCAAGAAGCCCATGGTCGGGAACAACGTTTCCCACGCCAACAACAAAACCAAGCGCCGGTTCCTGCCGAACCTGCAATACCGCCGTT
>QFCS01000698.1_pt1 | contig 72332 bp, 78 predicted proteins | sample 3576561 | NCBI WGS metagenome assembly QFCS01 | reverse complement strand
GTAGGCCTTCGCCGCGCCGCCGAACTTGCTCGCCAGCACCGTCGTGATCGCCGCCGTCAGCGTCGTCTTGCCGTGGTCCACGTGCCCGATCGTGCCAACGTTCACGTGCGGCTTGGTCCGCTCGAATTTTTCCTTAGCCATGTCGATTCCTTAAAAAAGAACAAAGCCCGTGTGAGGGTTTAAGGTCTGCACGCCACTGCTGGATCGTCCCGCACGGGCACAGGACGGCGTGGCGTCGCAGACCGACTGGATCGGCGGGCGGGCGCGCGAAGCCCCCACCCCGTCGAACCGACTTGCTTTTACTTCGCGCGCGCGGCCACGATGGCCTCGGACACGTTGCGCGGCGCTTCCGAGTAGTGCTTGAACTCCATCGTGTACGTGGCACGGCCCTGCGACATCGAGCGCAGCGTGGTGGAGTAGCCGAACATCTCGGACAGCGGCACCTCGGCCTTGATGGCCTTGCCACCACCGACCATGTCCTCCATACCCTGCACCATGCCGCGACGCGACGACAGGTCGCCCATCACGTTGCCGGCGTAGTCCTCGGGCGTCTCGACTTCCACGGCCATCATCGGCTCGAGGATGACGGGGTTGGCCTTCTTGCAGCCTTCCTTGAAGCCGAAGATGGCGGCCATCTTGAAGGCCTGCTCGGACGAGTCCACGTCGTGGTACGAACCGAAATGCAGCGTGACCTTGACGTCCACCACCGGGAAACCCGCCAGCACGCCGGTGTTGAGGGCTTCGATCACGCCCTTTTCCACCGCCGGGATGTACTCGCGCGGCACCACGCCGCCCTTGATGGCGTCCACGAACTCGAAGCCCTTGCCGGCCTCGTTGGGTTCGATCTTGAACACCACGTGGCCGTACTGGCCCTTGCCGCCCGACTGGCGCACGAACTTGCCTTCGGCCTCGTCCACGCTCTTGCGGATGGTCTCGCGGTAGGCCACCTGGGGCTTGCCCACGTTGGCTTCCACGCCGAACTCACGCTTCATGCGGTCGACGATGATCTCCAGGTGCAGCTCGCCCATGCCGGAAATGATGGTCTGGCCCGATTCCTCGTCGGTCTTGACGCGGAACGAGGGGTCTTCCGAGGCCAGGCGCTGCAGCGCGATGCCCATCTTTTCCTGGTCGGCCTTGGTCTTGGGCTCCACGGCCTGCGCAATCACGGGCTCGGGGAAGACCATGCGCTCCAGGGTGATGACGGCATCGGGATCGCACAGCGTCTCACCGGTGGTCACTTCCTTCAGGCCCACGCAGGCGGCGATGTCGCCAGCGCGGATTTCTTCCACTTCCTGGCGGTTGTTGGCGTGCATCTGCACGATCCGGCCGATGCGCTCCTTCTTGCCCTTGACCGGGTTGAAGACGGTGTCGCCCTTCTTCAGCACGCCCGAATAGACGCGCACGAAGGTGAGCTGGCCGACGTAAGGGTCGGTCATGAGCTTGAACGCCAGCGCGGACAGCTTCTCGCCGTCGTCGGCCTTGCGGGTCGCGGGCTCTTCCTTCTCGTCGGTACCCGCCACCGGGGGGATGTCCACCGGCGAAGGCAGGAAGTCGATCACGGCGTCGAGCATGCGCTGCACGCCCTTGTTCTTGAAGGCCGTGCCGCACAGCATGGGCTGGATCTCGGTCGAGATGGTGCGCGTGCGCAGGCCCAGCTTGATCTCTTCCTCGGAGAGGTCACCCTCCTCGAGGTACTTGTTCATGAGGTCTTCGCTGGCTTCGGCCGCGGCCTCGACCATCTTCTCGCGCCACTCCTTGGCGGTCTCGACGAGCTCGGCCGGAATGTCGTGGTACTCGAACTTCATGCCCTGCGAGGCCTCGTCCCAGATGATGGCTTTCATCTTGAGCAGGTCGACCACGCCCTTGAAGTTGTCCTCGGCGCCGATCGGAATGACGACCGGCACGGGGTTGGCCTTCAGGCGCAGGCGCATCTGGTCATAGACCTTGAAGAAATTCGCGCCGGTGCGGTCCATCTTGTTGACGAACGCCAGACGCGGCACCTTGTACTTGTTGGCCTGGCGCCAGACGGTTTCCGACTGGGGCTGCACACCGCCCACGGCGCAGTACACCATGCACGCGCCGTCGAGCACGCGCATGGAACGCTCCACCTCGATGGTGAAGTCGACGTGGCCGGGGGTGTCGATGATGTTGAAGCGGTGTTCCGGGTAGGACAGGTCCATGCCCTTCCAGAAGCAGGTGGTGGCGGCGGACGTGATCGTGATGCCGCGCTCCTGCTCCTGCTCCATCCAGTCCATGGTGGCGGCGCCGTCGTGCACTTCACCGATCTTGTGGTTCACGCCGGTATAGAACAGGATGCGCTCGGTCGTCGTGGTCTTGCCAGCGTCGATGTGCGCGGAAATGCCGATGTTGCGGTAACGCTCAAGGGGCGTGGTGCGGGCCATGGAAATACTCCGGAATGGTTCGAGCCCGCCACCCCTGGAAGGGGCCCGCGGGCTCTCGGGTCAGGTTGATCGGAAAGATAAGGTCCGAATCAGAAGCGGAAGTGGCTGAAGGCCTTGTTGGCCTCGGCCATGCGGTGCACTTCGTCGCGGCGCTTCATCGCGCCGCCACGGCCTTCGGTGGCCTCGATCAGCTCGTTGGCCAGGCGCAGGGCCATGGACTTTTCGCTGCGCTTCTTGGCCGCTTCCTTGATCCAGCGCATCGACAGCGCCAGACGGCGCACCGGGCGCACTTCAACGGGCACCTGGTAGTTGGCGCCACCCACGCGGCGGCTCTTCACCTCCACCATGGGTTTGACGTTGTTGATGGCCGTCGAGAAGATTTCGAGCGGGTCCTTGCCCGACTTCTTCTCGATCTGCTCGAACGCACCGTAGATGATGCGCTCGGCCACAGCCTTTTTGCCGCCTTGCATGATCACGTTCATGAACTTGGCGACTTCGACGTTGCCGAACTTCGGGTCCGGCAGGATTTCACGTTTAGGGACTTCGCGACGACGTGGCATGTTTCACCTCTTGCTTCAGTTGATGTCCGGACGTCCTTCTTGATCCAGACACCCCGCAGACCCATCAGGAGCCTGCACTTACTCGGCCTTTGTTCAAGGCCACTACGCCGTTCCGGCTCGTCAAAACCGGGCGGCACCGAATGAGACCGATCAGGCCTTCTTGGGACGCTTGGCGCCGTACTTGGAGCGGGCCTGCTTGCGGTCTTTCACGCCCTGCAGGTCCAGCGAGCCACGCACGATGTGGTAGCGCACGCCGGGAAGGTCTTTCACACGGCCGCCGCGAACCAGCACCACGCTGTGTTCCTGGAGGTTGTGGCCTTCACCGCCGATGTAGGAGATGACCTCGAAGCCGTTGGTCAGGCGGACCTTGGCGACTTTGCGAAGCGCCGAGTTCGGCTTCTTCGGGGTCGTGGTGTACACACGGGTGCACACGCCGCGGCGTTGCGGCGAGTTTTCCATGGCCGGGCTCTTGGATTTGGTCTTTTCGACCTCCCGGCCGTGGCGCACGAGTTGGTTGATGGTTGGCATTGAAAACGTCCCTAAACGTTTGAAAACGACAAAGCCTTTCGGAAAATTCCGAAAAGCCTACTAGTGTAGCACTGGCGCGTCAGCCGCGCCAAGCCTGCCCCCCGCTCCAGGGAGGCAGGTCACTGGATCCAGAGGCGGATCGCGTCCCAGGCACGGCCGAAGATGCCCGCCTCTTCCACGGTCTCCAGCACCGTCAGCGGTACCTCCACGACGGGCTGGCCCGCCGCGGTGGTCACGCGCAGCGTGCCGAGCGGCTGCCCCTTCTGCAGGGGCGCGACGAGGGGGTCCGGGCGCACCACCGTGGACTTCAGGCCCGCGCCCTGGCCGGCCGGCACCGACACCACCACGCCTTCGGCGCGGCCGAGCTTGGCGGTGTCGGCCTTGCCTTTCCAGATGCGCGGCTCGGCCGCCGGCTGGTTGGCCGCCAGCAGGCGCACGGTGTCGAACGCGGTGTATCCCCAGTTGAGCAGCTTCTGCGACTCGGCGGCCCGGGCGTTCTCGCTCGACGCGCCCAGCATCACCGACACCAGACGGCGCTGGCCGGCCGGCCCGTCGCCCAGGCCGGGCACCGGCCGGCGCGCGGTGGCCACCAGGCAGTAGCCCGCCGCGTCGGTGTGGCCGGTTTTCAGTCCGTCGACGGTGGGGTCGCGAAACAGCAACAGGTTGCGGTTCGTGTCGTTGGTGGCGGGCGTGCCGGGGTAGCGGTAGCGCTGGATGGAGTAGTAGCCGACGTATTGGGGGAAGTCGTTCATCAGCCGCGTGGCCAGCGTGGCCAGGTCGCGCGCGGTGGTGGTGTGGCCCGGGGCCGTGAGGCCCTCGACGTTGCGGTAGCTGGTGGCCGTCATGCCCAGCGCCTTGGCCTGCTGGTTCATGAGCTCCACGAAGCGCTCGACGGAGCCCGCCACGCCCTCGGCCAATGCCACGGTGGCGTCGTTGCCCGACTGCACGATCATGCCCTTGATCAGGTCTTCGACCGGGACCTGCATGCGCGGCTCGATGAACATGCGCGAGCCCGGCATCTTCCAGGCGCGCTCGCTCACGCCGAAGGTTTGCGTGAGCGTGATCTTGCCGGCGCGCAGCGCGTCGAACACCAGGTAGGCCGACATGAGCTTGGTGAGCGAGGCCGGCTCCACCGGCGCATCGGGCTCCTTGCTGGCCAGCACCTGACCGGTGGTCACGTCCAGCAGAAGATAGGAACGCGCCGCAATCTCGGGGGGTTGTGGCATCTGCGCCCAGGCGGGCACCAGCGCGGCCAGCGACAGCGCCAGGCCGGCGATCAGGGAACGAAAACGGGTCATCAACGCAAAGTCCTCAAAAAAATTCGGCGCCACCGCGGCTCAAGGCCGCCAATGGCGCCACACCAGCTCGCGCAGCAGGGGCAACTGGCCATGGAAGAAGTGGCCGCCGCCCGGCACCACCACCACGGGCAAGGACTGCGGGCGAGCCCAGTCCATGACCGCGCTCAGCGGCACCGTGTCGTCAAGCTCGCCGTGAACGACCAGCGTTCGGGCGTGAAGTTCCTGCGGGATCGGCGCCACTTGAAATCGGCTGGCGGCGGTACCGACGAGCACCAGCTCGCGAACGTCGCGCGCGGGGTGCAGGCGCTGCAAGGCCTGGCTGGTGACATAGGAGCCAAAGGAGAAGCCGGCCAGGGCCAGGGGCCCGGCAGGCGCCTCGGACTGCACCACGGCCATCAGGTCGTCGGTCTCGCCGCGCCCCTCGTCGTACTGTCCGCCGCTGCGCCCCACACCGCGGAAGTTGAAACGCACCGCCACCATGCCCGCCAGCACGGCCGCGCGCGCCAAGGTTTGCACCACCTTGTTGGTGAGCGTGCCGCCGTGCAAGGGATGGGGATGGGCGATGACGGCCGTGGCGCGGGCCGCGCCCTCGGGCCGGTCGATGGCGAGCTCGATGGCGCCGGCCGGACCGTCGATCAGACGCGATTCGGTCTGCGCGTTCACCTCAGCGTCCCACGTCGGGAGGCGTCAGCAGCCGCTCGACCACGACGCCGTCGCGCAGATGCGACTCGACGATTTCATCGATGTCGGCCTGATCGACGTAGCTGTACCAGACGGCCTCCGGGTACACCACCGCGATCGGGCCACCCGCGCAGCGGTCAAGACAGCCTGCGCGGTTGACGCGCACGCCCCCCGGACCGAGCAGGCCGAGCGCCTTGGCGCGCGACTTGCAGCGGGCAAAAGCGTCTTCGGCCTTGTGGTCGGCGCAGCAGGCTTCGCCACCCTCGCGCTGATTCAGGCAGAAAAAAATGTGCCGCTGATAGTAGGAAGTGGGAGGGGTAGCGGTGCCATCGGCCATGACGCGATTCTAGGCGGCCGCCTCCTGGCGCCCTGGCGAACGCGCCACGGCCCGCAGCCCGAACAGGATGGCGGCGAAGGGCCACAGCCATCCCAGCCACTGCGACAGGCCATGAAAACGGATGAAACGTCCCTGCTCCCAGACCTCGAGCGACTGCACCATGTAAGGCACCTCGGGTGCGCGATTGAGCAGGGTGAGCACCACCCCCAGACACAGCAGCATCAGGGCGTGGCACAGCCGCCGGGGAAGGGGCAGGCAGGCCAGCCCCACCACCAAGGCCGCGAGCATGCCGACCACGGCCACAGGACTGAGCCAGGCCCAGGCATGGACCGGCCCGTGCGTCAGCGCCGACGACAGCCCCGCGACCAGCGTGGCGCCGCCAAAAAACAGCGGCAGGAACAGCACCCGGCGCCACCCGCCCTTCATGTCGCCGAAGGCCATGAGCAGCGGCGCCAGCAGGCTCAGCGCCACGCAGAATGCCTGCGTCAGCAGACTCAGCGGCACCACCGGCTCCGCGCGCGCCGGCAACCAGGCAAGGAACGGGGTGTCGCCCAGCCAATCGGCCAGCGCCAGCATCAGGCGATCGGCCACCTGCCCCAACCCAAAGGGCACCGCAGCCGGGTACAGCAGGGCCAGCGGCCACAGCGCCAGCAGCACGAGCCCGCCATGCGCCCCGGGCGCGAACCAACCGTCGCGAAAGCGGCCCCAGCGCGCCAGCACGCCCCAGCGGTCCAGCAGCACCATGAGGCCGGCGCCCAGCGCGCCCCCGGTCGAGTTCAGACCGAAGTCCACGTTGGACGGCACACGCCCTGGCAAGAAGGTCTGCAGGCTCTCGACCAGGCCCGACAAGACCACGGCACCGCCAGCCCCCCACCAGAACGCCCCGCGGCGCCAACCCAGCCGAAGGGCGGCCCCCACCATCAAGGCGCCCAGCGGCACATAACCCACGAAATTGGTCCAGAGATCGAAGGCCGTCCAGTACTGCGGCCAGGGCGCCCACAACCAGGACCATGGCTCCACGCCCTGCACACGCCAGCCCGTGAAGGGGTAGAGACTGGCGTAGGCGATCAGGCTGGCGTACAGCACGGCCAGAGGCCAGGCCGATGTCCGAGAGCCCGTGACCATGGCGCCGGCGCTCAAAAGGGCTTGACCACCACCAGCACCACCGCCGCCACCAGCAGCAGCACCGGCGCCTCATTGAACCAGCGGTACCAGACATGGCCGTGCCGCGACGCCCCGCGCTCGAAGCGCCGCAACAAGACACCACAGGCGTGGTGGTAGCCCAGCACCAGCACCACCACGAACAGCTTGGCATGCATCCAGCCATTGCCTGGCCCGCGCCCGATGCCATACCCCAGCCACAACCACAGCCCCAGCGCCAGCGCCGGCACCGCCAGAAGGGTGGTGAACCGCAGCAGCTTGCGCGCCATGAGCAGCAGGCGCGCCCGCTCGGCCACGCTTTCGGGCGGCACCATGGCCAGGTTCACAAAGACGCGCGGGAGGTAAAACAGGCCAGCAAACCAGCTGGCCACGAACACGATGTGGAAGGCTTTGACCCAGAGCATCCGGGCAGTGTAGTTCGCGCGATCCACCACCCTCGCTGCAGGCCAATGGGCAAAAAAAACCCGGCCAGGGGCCGGGTTGGGAAGCCTTTTTGCTGTCACACACTAAGGCACCCGCTCAGGGAGGAAAAGCGGGAGGTACCTCTCGGCACCCGCCTCTACTCTAACTCAAATCCTGGAAATCTCCAACTTCACCCCTGTCAGATTTGACAGTCCATGCAACGGAGACATGATCCGACCGGTCGGTCGCCCGATCGATACAACGGTACCACCGATGCGGCGCCTGCGGCCGCGGGCAGGAAGGGAAATGGAGGGGCCCGCTGGGCGGCTCAGGCCGCCAGGGTCCGCAGTTGCTTCACCGCGGCGTCGAAGCCCGACAACTCGTGCGTGGGCTGCCGCAGAAAGGCGTTGATGGCCTCGCGGCGCTCGATCGCCACATCGGCCACCCGATCGGCGCCCTTTTTGTATTCGCCGACCTTCAGCAACAACTCGATCTCGTCGTACTTCGCCAACAGTTCGCGCACGCGGCCAGCCGCGGCCTTGTGCTGCGGGGACACCAGGGCGCCCATCACGCGAGAAGCCGAGGCCAGCACGTCGATGGCCGGGTAGTGGTTGGCTGCCGCCAGCTTGCGCGACAGCACGATGTGCCCGTCGAGAATGGACCGGGTCTCGTCGGCCACCGGTTCGGTCATGTCGTCGCCCTCCACCAGCACGGTGTAGACCCCACCGGTTTGGGCGGTCACCTAGTCCGAATGACGGTCAAAGTCCTGCCACAGCCGACCGGAGCGGATCTCCCAGGGGTATCCGCACCCGCGGCCGTGGCAAGCCAGCCCAGGCCTGGGGCTCACATCCGCGAGGGCAGCCAGGTCGCCAGCGCGGGCCAGGTGTGGATGGTCCAGGCCAGCAGCAGGATGAGGATCCAGTAGGGCGCCACGCCACGGAAGATCTCCTGCACCTTGAGCAGCGGGTCGGGCACCGCCGCCTTCACCACGAAGACGCTGATGCCGAACGGCGGCGTGAGCACGCCGGCCTCGATCACCAGGATGCCGATCAAGGCGAACACGATGGGATCGAACCCCATGGACATGGCGATGGGCCAGAAGATCGGCACCGTGAGCAGCATGATGGAGATGCTGTCGATCATCATGCCGAGCACGAACCACACCACCACCATGAACAGCATGGTGCCCGCGGGACCCAGGCCCCAGGCCTGCAGCAGCGCCTGCACCTCCTGCGGAATGCCGTTGAGCGCGACCAGCTTGCTGAACATGGTGGCCGTGAGCAGCAGCAGCATGATGGGCGTGACCGTGTGGCCGGCCTCGACAAAGGCGCCCCGGATGCCGGTCCAGCGCATGCCCTTGAGCCAGGCCACCACCAGCGCGCCCATGAGGCCCACCGCGCTGCCCTCGGTGGGCGTGAAGTAGCCGAACCAGATGCCGCCCAGCGTGACCACGATGAGCGCCCCCACGTAGGCCGCGCCCAGCACCGCGCCGCGCTCGGCCGGCGCTGCCGCGTCCTCGCTCTCGGGGGCTGCGTCGGGCCGCAGCTTCGCGTAGACGCCGCAGTACAGCGCGTACATCAGGGCCAGCAGCAGGCCCGGCACCACGCCGGCCGCAAACAGCTTGCCCACCGACTGCTCGGTGAGGATGGCCCAGACGATCATGAACACCGATGGCGGGATGAGCAGGCCCAGCACCGAACTGCCCGCGATGCAGCCGGTGGCGAAGCTGCGGCTGTAGCGGTGGTCGCGCATCACCGGGTAGGCCACGTGGCTGAAGGCCGCCGCCGAGGCCACGCCGACGCCGGTCACGGCCGCGAACACCGCGTTGCCGCCCACGGTGGCCACGGCCAGGCGGCCGGGCACGCCGCGCAGGCGCCGATTGACGACGTTGAACAGGTCGGCCGCCGCGCCGGAGTGCGCGATCAACATGCCCATCACCGTGAAGCAGGGGATCACCACCAGGTTGTAGTCCTTGATGCCGGTGATCGCCGTCTGGCCCACCAGGTCCATGGCCGGCCACACCCCGCCGAGCGCGAAGTACAGGCCGAACAGCGCGCTGCCGGCGAAGGCGAACACCACCGGCACACCCAGGATGACAAGGGCCACCAGCACGAACAGCGCGGCCCAGGTTTCGAAGAACATGGCGAATCTCCTCTCAATCGGCCGGGGCCGGCTCGCTCGCGCCTCGGCCGCGCCAGGCGTCCACGCACAAGCGCAGGCAGACCAGCACGCCCACGGACCACAGGAGCAAGGTGCCGAAGCGCAGGGGCCAGGCGGGCAGGCGGAACGCGTCGTCGCCGTAGAACTCCGCGCTTCGCCAGCCCTCGATGGCAGGCCCCCAGCCCGAGACCAGGAAGGTGGCGAACACCAGCGCGCCGATCAGCCAGGCGGCGCCCACCAGCGCGCCGGCCGCGCGGGTGGGCAGGCGCTCCAGCAGGAAGGTGACGCGCAGCAACTTGCCGCGCCGCATGGCGCTGGGCGCCTGCAGGAAGGTCAGCAGCACCAGGCCGGCACCGGTCAGCTCGGCCGTGCCCGCGAACGGGTGGTTGAACAGCAACCGGCCCGCCACGTCATAGCCGATGACCAGGGTGAGCAGCGCGAGCAGCACCGCGCCGATGGCGTGCAGCGCCCTCAGCAGCGTGTCGAAGGACGTCTTCACGGTGGCTCAGAGCGGGTAGGCGATGGGAAACTTGTAGCCGGCCTCCTCGAGGAAGCGGACATAGGTCTTGAGGACCTGCGTCGCCGGCTGCCCCTTGGCGTCGAGTTCCTTGGCGGCGCGGCCCGGCAGGTCCTTCACGAGCTCCGCCCAGCGGCGTTTCTCGGCATCGGACAGCGCATGGATCTGCGTGCCCGAACCGCGCAGGCGGGCCTCGATGTCCAGGTCGCGCTGGCGGCTGGCGGCCGCGATCTTCGCGGTCGCCTCTTCGGCCACCTCGTCGATGATGGCCACCACCTCTTTGGGCAGGCGCGCGCGGGTGTTCAGGTTCATGAACGACACGAAGGTGCTGTAGGAGCCGAAGCCGGTCTTGGTCCAGACCTTGGCCACCTCGCGCAGCTTGAAGGCCTCCATGCCAGAGACCATGAACAGGCTGCCGTCGGCCAGGCCGTTCTGCATGGCCTGGTAGTGTTCGCCGATGCCCAGCGTCACGGGCACCGCACCCGTGGGCATGAACAGCGGCGCGTTGGTGCCGGCCATGGCGATGCGCTTGCCCTTGAGCTCGTCCACGCGCTGCCAGTCGAAGCTGGTGGCCACGCCATAGGCCTCGGTCACCATCTGCGCCAGGATGTGCGCGTTGTAGGGCTTGACGCTCTCCTGCAGCGCCGGCACCTCCTTGAGCATGCGCGAGGCCACCTTCTGCTGCAGCACCGGGTCATCGGCGGTGAAGGGCATGTAGGCGCTGTAGTTCAGCAGGCCGGCGCGCGCCTGCTCGAAGCCGATCGGCGACAGGCCGATGTCCAGCGACCCCTTTTGCACGGCCTCCAGCACGCCGTCGACCTTGGCGACGCTGCCGCCCCAGGCCTTGATGAAGCGCAGGTTGTGTCCGGTGCGCGCCTTCACGCGCTGGCTCACCTCGTCGGCGAAGAAGCCGTCGTACACGCTGATGTAGGTCAGGCCGGTGGTGTGTCCGCCACCCATGCGCAGGGTGAAGTTGTCGGCGTGGGCGATCGACGCGGCGAGGGCCAGCGCGGCGGCCAGCAGGGAATGGGCGAATCTCATGGCTTGTCTCCTCGGATGGGGGTCATTCGAAACTGAGGTCGAGCAGCAGGCTCTCGTAGGCCTCGGGGTTGAGCAGGTGCGGGTAGTGGCCACCGGTCTGCAGGCGCACATGGCGCGACCCGGGATAGCGCTCGCGCAGGCGATCGCGCGCCTCGGGCGGGATCAGCGGATCGTCGGCGCAGTCCAGCACCACGATCTGCGACGGCTCCAGGGGCAGCGGCGGACAGGCGCGCGCCTGCGTCACGCCGGCGAAGCGCGAGTGCAGGCTGGCCGGCGACTGGCGCTTGGCCAGCATCACGCGCTGCAGCTGCTGCAGCGGCGACACCGGCGCGCCGGCCACGCGCTCCAGCCAGCTGGCGTGCAGCACCTCGGGCGATACGCTCGCCACCCAGGCGGGATCGAACAGCGGGTTGGCGGCCAGGTCGCTGGCGTCCGTGAAGCCGTTGCCGATGACCAGGCGGCGCACCTGCTGCGGGTACTGCAGGGCAAAAAACTGCGCCCACCAGGCGGCGAAGGACGAGCCCACCACCACGCAGGGTGGCAGACCCAGGTGATCGACCACGGCCTTCAGGCCATCGGACAGGCGCGGGGCCTCGGGCAGCGCCGGGTAGGTCACGGCGATCAGGCGCAACCGCTCGCCCAGCGACAGCAGGGTGCGAACGAACATCGCGCCATCGCCCACGGAGCCGGGCAGCAGCAGCACCGCCGGCCCCTTGCCGGCGGTGTCGAGCCAGCGCCATTCGACGCCATCGACCTCGAGCGAGGACCAGGCGTAGCGGCTTTCCAGCCGGTCGAGCATCTCCTGCATGGCTCAGTACTTTCCGTCGGCCGACATGAAGCCTTCGGCGATGAGCCGCTCGTGCGCCTCGGGCGAGAACTCGGCCTGCGGCGCGTCGCCGCCGATCACGAACATCAGCCAGTGCGTCTTGTCCGGCTCGCCAAAGCTCACGTTCTCGAACCGGCGCTGCACTCCGGCGGGAAAGGAGATCACGTCGAACGGACCGAGGTCGAAGCTCTCGACCTGACCGTCCACCTCCCACGAGCAGCGCCACTGCCCCGTCATGGGCATGAAGGTCTCGTTGGTGTCGTGGTTGTGCATCATCGGGCCCTTGCCCGGCGCGGCCTCGCAGAAACCCAGGTTGAAGCCCTCGCTGATCTTGATGTGCGCGGCCTCGGCCGCCTCATCGCCCACGGGGGACACGACCACCGTGCCATCGGATTTTTTCGGCGGCTGAAAGCCGATGATGTTGTAGAGCTTGCGCAGCGCGCTCGGGTGGCGGCTATCGGGCAGGCCGCCGTCGTGGCCGCGGATTTCGCTGAACAGCGCGACGCGCTGGCGCATCTGCTCTCGCGTGACGCGGATGGTGGGGATCTTCTGTTCCATGGTGGGTCTCCTGAAGGAAAGCGGCGCGCAGGCGAAGCGCGGCCGCGCGCGACCTGGTGTCGCACGAAGGGCGCGGCTCGACGCCGCGAAGTGAGGGGGAGGGAAAGGCCGTGTGGCGCGGGCGCGCGCTAGCGGCGCGTGGCGCCACCGGCCGGTGGGGAATGCATGGCTTGTCTCCGTCGTTCTCTGCTGTCCTTGATTAAACTCAAACGAGGCCTTCGATCGCAATTCGCCACACCGATAGCCGCCATCGACAAGACGATCCCAATGAGGCTACGCGACCTGGACCTGAACCTGCTGGTGGCGCTGGACGCGCTGCTGCGCGAGGCGCATGTCACGCGTGCCGCGGCACGGCTGGAGATGAGCCAGTCGTCGATGAGCCTGGCCCTGTCCAAGCTGCGCACGGTGTTCAACGACCCGCTGCTGGTGAAGAGCGGCAGTGGCCTGGTGCTCACCGCGCGCGCGCAGGAGATCGCGCCGCGCCTGGCCGACACGCTGCGCCGCGTCGACGCGCTGATGCACGAACGCCGCGACTTCGACCCGTCGCAGGCGCACGACACCGTCACGCTGATCGTCACCGACTACATCGACTTCGTGGTGGTGCCCTCGCTGGTGAAGGAGCTCGCGCGGCGCGCGCCAAACGTGATCCTGCGCATCGTCGGCCCCAACCCGACGCGCTTTGGCGAGATCTTCAGCAGCGGTGAAGTGGACGTGTCCATCACCTACTTCCCCAATCCCCCCGCCAGCCTTCGCGTGCGCCCGCTGTTCCGCGACCGCCTGGTGGGCGTGGCCCGGCGCGGCCACCCACTGCTGTCCGGCGCCATGGACCTGCGGCGCTTCTGCGACCAGGGCCACGTGATCGTCGAGCCCGGCCAGGCCACCATGTACAACGCGCAGATCGAGCAGGCGCTCGAGCGCGCGGGCCGCCCCCGGCGCACGGTGATGTCGAAGCCCACCTTCCTGGGCATTCCCTTCATCATCGAGCAGACCGACCTGATCGCCACCGTGCCCGAGAAGGTCGCCAAGGGGTTCACCCAGTTCACCGACATCGAGATCTTCGAGCCGCCGCTGGACCTGGAGCCGTTCGGGGTCGTGCTGCTGTGGCACGACCGCACGCACAACAACCCGCTGCAGCGCTGGTTCCGCGAATTGGTGATCGAGCTGTTCCAGGGCCCCGAGCACCCCTGATCGCGCCCGTCCCGCAGCGGCGACAATGGCGCCGCGGATACCCCCTCCCATGCCCGCCAACCCGCCCATCCCCTTCGACGCGACGCGCTGCCCCCTGTGCGGCGGCGACAACCGCTGCGCGGTGGAGATCGAGAAGGCCACCGGCGAGCCGCAGCCACCGTGCTGGTGCGTGAGCGAGACCTTCAGCCCCGAGCTGCTCGCCCGCATCCCCGAGGCGGCGCGCCGCCAGGCCTGCGTCTGTCAGGCCTGCGTGCGCCAGGCGCTGGCACCCCGCCCATGAGCGAACCGCCCGCACCGCCGCCCTCGCCCCACGGGCTGCCCGCGCTGCGCGAGCGCTACGGGCCGCGCTACCGCTGGCTGCTGCTGCTCGCCGTCATGGTGGGCACCATGGCGTCCATCATGTCGTCCACCGTGGTCAACGTGGCCATTCCCGACATGAGCCAGCACTTCGCGCTGGGCCAGGAGCGCGCGCAATGGGTCAGCTCGGGCTTCATGGCGGCGATGACCGTGTCCATGCTCACCACGCCCTGGCTGCTGGCGCGCTATGGCTACCGCGCCACCTATTCGGGCTGCATGTGGCTGCTGCTGGTGGGCGGCATGGCCGGCGGCCTGGCCAACCACTACCCCCTGGTGCTGGCCGCGCGCGTGGCCGAAGGCCTGGCCGCGGGCGTGGTGCAGCCCATCCCGGCCATCATCATCCTGCGCGCCTTCGACCCCAGCGAGCAGGGCCGCGCCAGCGGCGTCTTCGGCATGGGCGTGGTGCTGGCGCCGGCGCTGGGACCCAGCATCGGCGGCATCCTGGTGGACTGGTTCGGCTGGCGCTCCATCTTCTTCATGGTGGTGCCGTTCTGCATCGCCTCGCTGTGGATGGCGCGCAAGCTCATCCCCACCTCCGCGCCCGGCGGCCAGGCCGCCAACCGCGCGGGCGCCGCGCTCGACTGGCGCGGCCTGCTGCTGGCCGCCGCAGGCACGCTGTGCCTGCTCAATGGCCTGGTGGAACTGCAGGGCGGCACGCCGCTCACCGCGGCCACGCTGCTGCTGACGGCCGGCGCCTTGCTGTTGGTTTTCGTCTGGCTGGCGCGGCGCATGCTGCGGGCGCACCGCCACGCGCACGGGCCCGAGCCGCTGATGAACCTGAGCCTGTTCGCCGACCGCCGCTTCGCCATGGGCAGCCTGGTGGCCTTCATCTACGGCGTGGCGCTGTTCGGCTCCACCTACCTGTTGCCGGTGTACATGCTGATGGGCCTGCAGCTCTCGCCGTCGGTGGTGGGCACGGTGCTGCTGCCCTCGGGCCTGGTGCTGGCGGTGACGATCGCCACCGTCGGCCGCCTGGCCGACCGCCAGCCCACGCACCGCCTGGTCTGCATCGGCCTGGTGCTGCTGGCGGCCTCGTTCGCGCTGATGGTCACGATCCGGCTGGAGCACGCGGCGCGCATCATCCCGCTGCTGGTGCTCTGGGCCATCGTCGGGCGCATCGGGCTGGGCTTCATCCTGCCCTCGCTCAACATCGGCGCCATGCGCGGGCTGGGCCACGCCCACATCCCGCAGGGCGCCAGCGTCATCAACTTCCTGCGCATGCTGGGCGGTGCGGCGGGCGTGAGCCTGTGCGGCATCTTCCTGGAATGGCGGCTGGCCGCGCACGGCGCGCCGCTCGACACTTCACCCACCACGCCGGCGCGCCTCGCGGCCTTCGACGAAACCTTCCTCATGCTCGCGGCCATCTGCGCGCTGGCCCTGCTGGCCGCCGCCCGCCTGAAGCCCCCGGGCCCCGCCGAGCCGCCCTCGCCGCCCGAGCGGCATACTGCCCAGGGCTAGGCCGCCAGCAAAAAGGCAGAATTCGCGCCATGTGCCAACTGCTCGGACTCAACTGCGCCACGCCCACCGACGCGTCGTTCAGCTTCACGGGCTTCTGCGACCGCGGCGGCAAGACCGACCACCACGCCGACGGCTGGGGCATCGCCTTCTTCGAGGGCAAGGGCCTGCGCCTCTTCATCGACCACCGCAGCGCGCACGACTCGCCCATGGCGGCCTTCCTGCAGGGCTACCCGCTCAAGAGCCGCAACATCATCGCCCACGTGCGCAAGGCCACCATCGGTGAAGTGGCATTGGAAAACGCCCACCCCTTCGTGCGCCAGCTCTGGGGCCGCCAGTGGGTGTTCGCGCACAACGGCGACCTCAAGGACTACGAGCCGAACCTGCACAGCCACTTCCGCCCCGTGGGCAGCACCGACAGCGAGCGCGCCTTCTGCTGGCTGATGCAGGAAATGGCCAAGTCGCACGCGTCCCTGCCCAGCGTCGACGAGCTCACCCGCACCCTGCGCGAACTGGTGCCGCAGGTGCGCCGCTTCGGCAGCTTCAACTTCCTGCTCTCCAACGGCGAGGCCCTGTGGGCGCACTGCAGCACCCACCTGCATTGGCTGGTGCGCCAGCACCCGTTCTCGCTGGCCACGCTGAAAGACCGCGACTGGACGGTGAACTTCGCCGAGCTCAACCACCCCGGCGACCGCGCGGCGGTGATCGTGACCACGCCGCTCACCAGCAACGAGGTGTGGACACCCTTCGCTCCCGAAGAACTCAAGGTCTTCGTGGACGGGCTGCCGGTGGGCTGAAGGCGGACTGAGGCCGGGCTAAGGGCAATCCCCAGTCCCGCGCGGCGCGACGGGGAAACCCCCCGGTCTATCATCGCCGGGCCACCACCCCAGCGGGGCCAGCCGCCCCGCCCCTCAGGAGACCCGACATGCAACGACGCCACTTCGTCGCCGGCGGCCTCGCCGCCGCCGCCCTGCCCCGTTTCGCCGCCGCGCAGGGCCTGGAAAAGCCCAAGTGCACCATCGCCGTGGGCGGCAAGAACCTCTTCTATTACCTGCCGCTGACCATCGCCGAGCAGCTGGGCTACTTCAAGGACGAGGGCCTGGACCTGACCATCGTCGACTTCGCCGGCGGCTCGCGCGCCCTGCAGGCCGTGGTCGGCGGCAGCGCCGACGTGGTGTCGGGCGCCTTCGAGCACACGGTGAACATGCAGTTCAAGGGCCAGCCCATGCGCGCCTTCGTGCTGCAGGGCCTGGCGCCGCAGATCGTGCTGGGCGTGAACCCCAAGACCATGGCCAACTTCAAGACCGTGGCCGACCTCAAGGGCAAGAAGATCGGTGTGACGGCGCCGGGCAGCTCCACCAACGTGCTGGTGAACTTCGTGCTGGCCAAGGCCGGCCTCAAGCCCAGCGACGTCAGCATCGTCGGCGTGGGGGCGAGCAACGGCGCCGTGGCCGCCATGCGCGCGGGCCAGATCGACGCCATCAGCAACCTCGACCCGGTCATCACCCTGCTGCAGCGCTCGGGCGACCTGAAGATCGTCTCGGACACGCGCATCGTGAGCGAGGCGGAGAAGGTGTTCGGCGGTCCCATGCCCGCCGGCTGCCTGTACTGCCCGCAGCCCTTCATCGACAAGAACCCCAACACCGTGCAGGCCATGACCAACGCCATGGTGCGCGCCAACAAGTGGATCCAGAAGGCCGGCCCGGGCGACATCATCAAGGTGGTGCCCGAGAGCTACCTGCTCGGCGACCGCGCGGTTTACATCGACGGCTTCCTGGCCGCGCAGAAGGCGCTGTCGCCCGACGGCATGTTCCCCGCCAAGGGCGCCGAGACCGCGTTCCGGGCCCTGGGCAGCGTGGACGCCGCGCTCGCCAAGGCCAAGCTCGACCTGAACGCGGTCTACACCAACAGCTTCGCGCAGAAGGCCAACGCCAAGTACCCGAAGGGATGACATGACCGCCGCGATCGAACTGCAGGGCGTCGCCTGCACCTTCATCAGCAAGGACGCCCCGGGCCAGCGCTACACCGCCGTCGACCAGGTGGACCTGCGGGTCGGCGCGGGCGAGTTCGTGAGCGTGGTGGGCCCCACCGGCTGCGGCAAGAGCACGCTGCTCAACGTCGCGGCCGGCCTGCTGGAGCCGAGCAAGGGCAGCGCGCGCATCTTCGGCGAGCCACTCAAGGGCATCAATGCGCGCGCGGGCTACATGTTCCAGGCCGAGAGCCTGATGCCCTGGCGCACGGCGCTCGAGAACGTGATGGCCGGCCTGCAGTTCCGCGGCGTGGGCGCCGCCCAGGCGCGTGAGCAGGCCGACGGCTGGCTGCGCCGCGTCGGCCTGGGCGGCTTCGGCGACCGCTACCCGCACCAGATGAGCGGCGGCATGCGCAAGCGCGCCAGCCTGGCGCAGACCCTGGTGCTCGACCCCGACATCATCCTCATGGACGAGCCCTTCTCGGCCCTGGACATCCAGACGCGCCAGCTGATGGAGAACGAGGTGCTGCAGCTCTGGGCCGAAAAGAAGAAGGCGGTGCTCTTCATCACCCACGACCTGGACGAAGCCATCGCCATGAGCGACCGCGTGGTGGTGATGTCGGCCGGCCCCGCCAGCCGCCCCATCGGCGACTTCACCATCGACATGCCGCGCCCGCGCGACGTGGCCGAGGTCAAGACCACGCCGCGCTTCCTCGAGCTGCACGCCGCCATCTGGGCCGTGCTGCGCGACGAGGTGCTCAAGGGCTACCAGCAACAACTGCGCAAGGCCGCCTGAGCGCGGCCCTTTACCGCCCCGTCATCGCATGTGGAAGTTCATCAAGCCCCGTCCGGGCAACCTCACCCTGTGGCAGCTGGCGCTGCTCGTGCTCATCTTCGTGTTCTGGCACGTGATGACCACGCCCGGCCTGGTGCCGACCTTCATGTTCGACAACGACCGCCAGGCCGCGTTCTTCTTCGGCGAGCCGCTGAAGATCTTCGCCCGCATCTGGGCCTGGTTCGTCGGCGACGCCGACATCTACGTGCACCTGTGGATCACGCTGGCCGAGACGCTGATGGCCTTCGGCATCGGCGCCGTCACGGGACTGGCGGGCGGGCTGTGGCTGGCGCTCTCGCCCATGGCCTCGGCCATCCTGGAGCCCTACATCAAGGCGCTCAATTCCATGCCACGCATCATCCTGGCGCCCATCTTCGCGGTCTGGTTCGGCCTGGGCATGGGCTCCAAGGTGGCACTGGGCGTCACGCTGGTGTTCTTCATCGTCTTCTTCAACGTCTACCAGGGCGTGAAGGAGGTGAGCCCGGTGGTGCTGGCCAACGCGCGCATGCTGGGCGCCAGCCAGAAGCAGCTGCTGCGCCACGTCTACCTGCCCAGCGCCACGAGCTGGGTGTTCAGCTCGCTGCACACCAGCGTGGGCCTGGCCTTCGTGGGCGCGGTGGTGGGCGAGTACCTGGGCTCCTCGCAGGGCGTGGGCTACCTCATCCTGCAGGCCGAAGGCCAGTTCGACATCAACACGGTGATGGCGGGCATCCTGGTGCTCACTGCCTTCGCGCTGGTGCTCGACGCGATGGTCGGGCGCATCGAGAAGCGGTTGATGAAGTGGCAGCCCAAGGCCGGGGAGACGGAGAAGCTCTGAGGCATTGAGCCCTCCCGGTGGGGCACGGGATTTGGATCGGACAATCGGCCCCCATGAACGCCACCGGCTCACCCGCCCCGCGCCCTGCGCCCGCCGAGCGCAGGCTGCCCCCGCTGACGGCGGTGCTGGGCTACCGCTGGCGGCGGCCCGGCTGGCTGGTGAACGAACGCCGGCGCCAGGCCTTCGCCTGGTCGATCTCCCTGCTGGTGCACGCGCTGCTGCTGAGCCTGACGTTCGGCGACGGCTTCGGGCTGCCGGGCCTGGAGCTGCCCTGGAAGGAGCGGCGAGCCGAGGTGCCGGCGCTGCGGGTGCGCCTGGTGCCCGCGGCCGCGCCGGCAGCGGCGGCCGACCCAACGCCCGAGCCCTCCGCCGACGCGACCGTGGCCGGCGCACCGACGGCGCCGGCCGCCCGCTCCAAGGTCCGCCCGGCCGCGCCGAAGGCCAAGATCCGGACCGTTCCCGCGCCCACGGCCGCACCCACCGCCGATGCACCGGCACCGGCAACGCCGGCCCCCGCCGGCAGCGCCGACACCGCGGCGCTGGCCATGGTCGACCACGCGGCACTGGAAGCGCGCCAGCGAGAGGCCGAGCAACAGGAGGCCCTGCGCCAGGCGGAGGCGGCGCGCCAGGCCGAGGCCCGGGCGCAGGCGCAGCGCCGGCTGGCCGAACGGGAGGCGGCGGCCGCGCGCCGCGAGGCCGAGAGGCAGGAGGCCGCCCGCCAGGCAGCGGCGCGCGAGGAGGCGCTGCGCCAGGAAGCCGAGCGGCAGGCGGCGGTCCGCGCCGACATGGCGCGCCTGGAGCTGGAGCGCCAGCAGGCCGAGCGCCTGGCCACGGCCCAGCGCGAAGCGGCTCAGCAGGCCGCGGCCCGCCCGCCGGCCGAACCACTCGATGCCGCGCGGGCCGAGGCCGAACGGGCCGAGGCCGAGCGCCTTGAAGTCGAGCGCCAGGACGCTTTGAGGCAAGCGGCCGAGCGCGCGCAGGCCGAGCGCGCGGAAGCGACCCGCCAGGAGGCCGAGCGCCAAGCGGCCGAGCAAGAGGCCGCCCGCCAGGCCCTGGCCCAGCGCGAAGCCGAGCAGCGCGACGCGGCCCGAGTCGAAGCCGAGCGCCAAGCGGCCGAGCAAGAGGCCGCCCGCCAGGAAGCCGAACGGCAGGAGGCCGCCCGTCAGCAGGCCCAGGCCGAACGCGAGGCGGCTCTGCGGCAAGAGGCGCAGCAGCGCGAGGCCGCGAGACAAGCCGCCGCCCGGGCCGAGGCGCAGCGCTGGGCCGCTGAGCAGCGCGAAGCCGAGCGGGCAGAGGCCGAGCGAGCGGCCGAGGCCGCGCGACTGGCGGCTGAGCGCCAGGCGGCGGCACAACAGGCCGCCGCGCAGGAAGCCGCCGCCCGGGCGGAAGCGGCCCGCGTCGAAGGCGAACGCCAGGCGGCCGCTCAGCGGGCCGCCGCGCAGGCCGAAGCCGCCCGCCTCGAAGGCGAACGCCAGGCGGCCGCTCAGCAGGCCGCCGCGCAGGCCGAAGCCGCCCGCCTCGAAGGCGAACGCCAGGCGGCCGCTCAGCAGGCCGCCGCACAGGCCGAAGCCGCCCGCCTCGAAGGCGAACGCCAGGCGGCCGCTCAGCAGGCCGCGGCGCAACAAGCGGCTCAACAGGCCGCCCAAGCCGAGGCCGCGCGCCTGCAGGCGCAACGGCAGGCCGAGGACGAGGCCCGCGAGGAGCGCCGCCGCGCCATCGGGCGCCAGCTCAACGAAGAGGCCGAGCGCCGCGCGGCGGCCGAGGCCGAGGCGCAGCGCAACCCGTCCGCCAGCGGCCTGCGCCGCGTCCGACTCTTCGGCCGCTACGACCCCAACCGCGACCTGGTCCTCTACGCCGAGGCCTGGGCCAAGCGCATCGAGATAAACATGCCGGTGGAACTGGTGCGCGAGGCGGCCCGGCAGCGCTACACCGACCCGGTGGTGACCGTCGCCATCCGCAGCGACGGCACGATCGAATCGGTCACGGTGGTGCGCACCAGCGGCGTGGCCGCCATCGACGAGGCCATTCCACGCCTGGTGCACGGCATGACGCACACCGCCTTCCCGCCGGCCATGGCCCGCCAGTTCGACGTGATCGAGATCCGCCGCAGCTGGCACTTCGACGTCGCCGTGCGCCTGTACTGAGGCGCGCCGCCACCTCAGGCGCGGCCGGCGTCGAACACCGGGTCGACCTCGACCTGCAGGGCCGTGGCCAGGTGGTTGGTCTTGGCCGCCAGGCCAACGATGGCCATCAGCTCCGCGTGCTGGGCGTCCGTCATGCCCTTGGCGCGCGCCGCCGCCGTGTGCGAGTGCACGCAGTAGCCGCAGCCATTGGCGACGGAGACCGCGATGTAGACCAGTTCCTTGGTCAGCGGGTCCAGCTGCGAGGGCGTGGCCATCAGCCGCTTCACCTCGGCCCAGGTGCCCTCCAGCAGCGCCGGGTCGAAGGCCAGGGCGCGCCACAGGTTGTTGACGAAGTCGGTCTTGCGCGTGGCGCGGATGTCGTCGAAGACGGCCTTCACGCGCGGATCGGCTTCGGGCTCGGCCAAGGGGCGAACGGTGGTCATGGTGCAGGTAACTCCTTCATGGACACGGTCTTTCGGACTGCGCACACTAGCGGCTTTTCACCCGCCCAGGAGCCCGGCATGTCCCTACGCATCAACGACACCGCACCGAACTTCAGCGCCCAGACCACGCAAGGCGTCATCGACTTTCACAGCTGGATCGGCGACCAGTGGGCCATCCTCTTCTCGCACCCCAAGGACTTCACCCCCGTCTGCACCACCGAGCTGGGCTACATGGCCCGCATCGAACCCGAGTTCACCAAGCGCAACACCAAGCTCATCGGCCTGTCGGTGGACCCGGTGGACAGCCACGGCAAGTGGGTCACCGACATCGAGGAGACGCAGGGCGCCACGGTCAAGTACCCCATGATCGGCGACGTCGATCTGAAGGTGGCCAAGCTCTACAACATGCTGCCGGCCGAAGAACCCGGCAGCGCCGAGGGCCGCACCGCCGCCACCAACGCCACCGTGCGCTCGGTCTTCATCATCGGGCCCGACAAGAAGATCAAGCTCATGATGACCTACCCCATGACCACGGGCCGCAACTTCGACGAGATTCTGCGCGCGCTCGATTCGATTCAGCTCACCGCGAAGCACAAGGTGGCGACCCCCGCGAACTGGACCCAGGGGCAGGACGTGATCATCGCGGGCTCGGTGAGCGACGCGGACGCCAAGACCCTGTTCCCCGATGGCTGGAAGGCGCTCAAGCCCTACCTGCGCATCGTCAAGCAGCCGCGCTGAGCGGGGGCGCCTCAGGGCTGGTAGCAGGCGCCCGTGGCGTCGTGGTGGATGGCGATGAGGTCGCCTCCGGCACTGCCCCAGACGTTGCCGCCGGTGAAGATCAGGCAGCCCTCGCCTTTGTAGAGCGCTTGCAGGCGGCGCGCGTCGTTGCCGAAGTAGAACGGAATCCAGCGCTTGCCCGATTCGTAGGAATGCGAGCGGTCGGGCGCACGGTCCATCAAGGTCTGCACCTCGTCCATGCCCATGCCGATCTGGAGCCGGGCGAACCGGCTGCCGGGCCGTGCCTTGCCGGTGATCTCGCCCTGGAAGGAGCCGTCCCGCGAGGTGGCGCTCTGGGTGCCGTCGGCGGCGGGCGTGGTGGACTGGGCCGATGGGCGCGTCGCGGGGGACGAGCAGGCGCCCAGGATGGTGAGGGCGGCGATCAGGACGAATCGATGGAGGTGCATGGGCGACGAGGGCGGGAAATGAACGGCCCGCCAGTGTGCACAGCGCGGCGGGGGCATACCCCCTGTCGTTCTCTACGCAGGACTGGCCAGCCCCGCCGCGGGCGGCTCCGTCAGCGTGAGCAGGATGTCCGCGTACCAGGCGCAGTTCAGGCCCAGGGATTCGTCGAGCGCCTGGTCGCGGTTGCCCATGTCCAGGCGCGAGGAGTGCACGCCCAACAGCCGCCAGGGCAGCACGCCGGTCGCGGGCACGGGGTCGCGCATGACCACCGGTGCGCCGCTGATGCCACGGTGCGCGCGCCCGTCGGTGAGGAAGGTGCCCTGTCCCTGGAAGCGGATGCCGAAGGGCGAGGCGATGGCGGCGCGGCGCAGCACCGGGAGCTGGTGCACCTCGTCGTGAAAGCCCAGCGGAAAACCCGCGATGAACAGCGTGGCGTCCACGGGCACGGCGTCGAAGTCGTGAACGATGTGCGCGGGCGTGAAGGCGAACAGCACCGCCTCCTTCGGCAAGGCCTCGCGGTCGATTTCGAGCACGGCCACGTCGATGTCGCCGCCGCTGTCCTGCCCCTGACGCCACAGCGCCGTGCCGTCGGCGTACAGCGGCATGGAAAAGCCGGTGCAGCGCGTGAGGTCCTGAAGGTCCAGGTGAAGGGTGATCTCGATGCGGTCCGGTCGGTGTTCGCTGCCCTCGTCGATGAAGACATGGCGGCTGGTCGCGAGGAAGAGGTGTTCGTCGCGCGCGAAGAAGAAGCCGCTGGCGTTGGTGAGCGATTGCTCGCCCTGGAAGGTGCCGACCTTCGGCGTGGCAAGGAACAAGGGGTCCACCGGCGGCGAGGCCGGCGCGGCGGGGGTCTTGGGGGGGGTGTTCATCGCCACAGTGTGAGGGCTTGGCGGCACCCAGGCCACCGGCCGCGATGGCCAGCCATCGCGTCAGCCCAGCGCCGCCTCCAGTGCGTCCACGAACATCGCCGGCACGTCGAAGCCGGTCTGCTGCTGGATCTCCTGGAAACAGGTGGGGCTGGTGACGTTGATCTCGGTCACGCGGTTGCCGATCATGTCCAGACCCACCAGCAGCAGGCCGCGCGCGGCCAGCGTGGGCGCCATGGCCTCGGCCACGGCGCGGTTCTCATCGGACAGCGGCTGGGCCACGCCCTTGCCGCCGGCCGCCAGGTTGCCGCGCACCTCGCTGCCCTGCGGGATGCGCGCGAGCACGAAGGGCGCCACCTTCCCGCCGATGAGCAGCAGGCGCTTGTCGCCCTCCACGATCTCGGGCAGGTAGCGCTGCACCATCACGCTGGTGGCGCCGCCCTGGTTCAGGGTCTCGATGATGGAGCCCAGGTTCAGGCCGTCCTCGCGCACGCGGAAGATGCCCATGCCGCCCATGCCGTCGAGCGGTTTGAGGATGACGTCGCGCTGCTCGGCGTGAAAGGCGCGCACGGCGTCGGCCGAGCGCGTCACCAGGGTGGGCGGTGCGAACTGCGGCCACTCCATCAGCGCGAGTTTTTCGGGGTGGTCACGCAGCGCGGCGGGCTTGTTGAACACGCGCGTGCCTTCGCGCTCGGCCTGCTCCAGCAGGTGGGTGGCGTAGAAGAACTCGCTGTCGAAGGGCGGGTCCTTGCGCATGAGCACGGCGTCGAAGGTGGCCAGGGCCTCACGGCCCTCGCCGCTCACGTCGAACCAGTGGTCGAGTTCGCCGGTGAGGCGCAGGTGCCGCACCTGCGCGGTGACACGGCCGCCGCTCACCCATTGCAGGTGGCGCGGCTCGCAGGCCGCGAGCGCGTGGCCGCGGCGCTGCAGCTCGCGCATCATCGCGAAGGTGCTGTCCTTGTAGGTCTTGAAAGCTTCGAGCGGGTCGGCGACGACCAGGATCTTCTTCGTCATGGGCGGAGGTGTTTTTTCGCGAGGCCGTACTGTTGCACAAAGAGCGCGGCGGCGCCGGCCACCACCCCCCAAAAGGCCGAGCCGATGCCGGCTATCACCACGCCGCTGAGCGTGACGAGGAAGGTGATGAGCGCGGCCTCGCGGTGCTCATCGTCCTTGAGCGCGGCGTGCAGCCCGCCGCCGATGCTGCCCAGCAGGGCGATGCCCGCGATGGCCATCACCAGCTCGCGCGGGAAGGCGATCAGCAGGCCCGTGACCAGCGCACCCACCTGGCCGATGGCCACGTACAGCGCGCCGCACACCACCGCGGCGGTGTAGCGCTTGTCTCGGTCGGGGTGGGCCTCGGGGCCCATGCAGATGGCCGCCGTGATGGCCGAGAGGTTGAGCGCGAAGGCGCCGAAGGGCGCCAGCACCAGGGTGGCGATGCCCGTGACGGTGAGGATGCGCGAGATCGGCATGTCGTAGCCCGCCGCGCGGATGGCCGCCACGCCCGGCAGGTTCTGCGAAGCCATGGTGACGATGAACAGCGGCAGCGCCAGGCTGGTGAGCGCCGCCAGGCTGAAGCTCGGCGCGGTGAACACCGGCACCGCCCATTCGAGCCTGAGCGCGCCCGCGTTGAAGCGCCCGCTGGCCAGCACCTGCGCCACGCCCGCGAGCAGCGTGAACACCACCGCGTAGCGCGGCGCCAGGCGGCGCGCCACCAGGTAGACCAGCAGCATCAGCACCACGAGGCCCAGCGCGGTCTGCGCCGCACCGAAGGCCTGCAGGCCAAAGCGCGCCAGCACGCCGGCCAGCAGCGCCGCGGCGATGGCCATGGGGATGCGGTTCATCACCCGCTCGAACCAGCCGGTGGCGCCCGCCAGGGTGATGAGCGCCCCGCAGACCAGGAAGGCGCCGATGGCGTCGGACATCGAGAAGCCGCCGGCCAGGCCCGCGCTGGCCAGCACCGCCGCGCCGGGCGTGCTCCAGGCCACCATCACGGGCTGGCGCAGCAGCAGCGAGGGAATCGCCGAGCACAGGCCCATGCCCAGGCCCAGCGCCCACATCCAGGACGTGATCTGCGCCGGCGTGGCGCCGAAGGCCTGCGCGGCCTGGAAGACGATCGCCACCGAGCTCGTGAAACCCACGAGCACCGCGACGAAGCCGGCGGTGGCGGCGGAAAGGCTGAGGTCCTTGAAGAATCGCATCGCGCGATTCTGCCGGGACAGGCCCGGCGCCGCTGGCGCGGGCCCGACCGGCTGGCGGCCTCAGCCCGCCGGCAGCAGGCGCAGCAGCACCGCCGGATCGTGCGCCCGCGCGACCGTCACCATGGCCGCGAAACAGGCCAGGGCCGCCGCGAAGGCAATGGCCCGGCCCGTGGGCGTGCGCGCCCGCCGCAGGGCCAGCGTGCCGAGCACGATGTAGGCCACGAGCAGGCCCAGCTTGAGTTGCAGCCACGGCGTGGCGAAGGGGTTGAGCCGCAGCGCCGCGAGCAGCAACAGGGCTGCCATCAGCAGGGCGGTGTCGATGAACTGGCTCAGGCGGCGCACCGGCGCGGCCAGCGGCGCGGCCGAGCCCAGCAACACGCCCACGCCGCGCGCGGCGAACAGCCCGCCGCTGCTGAGCGCCAGCGCGACGTGCGCGGCCTTGATCCAGGGGTAGGCCAGCAGCAGGTCCATGGCTCAGGCCCGCCGCAGCACCGCCGCCGGGGGCAGCAGATCGGCCAAGGTGTGGCCGTCCAGGTGCGAGAGGAAGCGCTGGAGCGCGCCGTCCAGCACGCCCGCCAGCCCGCAACGGCCGGTGAGCGCGCAGCGGCTGTCCTCGCCGAAGCACTCGACGAGCAGGAAGTCCGGCTCCATGCCTCTCACCACCGCGCCGAGGTTGATGTCGGCCGGCGCGCGCGCCAGCCGCATGCCGCCGCCCTTGCCGCGCACGGTTTCGATCCAGCCCTGGCGGCCCAGCAGGTGCGTGACCTTCATGAGGTGGGCCTCGGAAATGCCGTGCGCCTGCGCGACCTCGGCGATGGTGCACAGCCGCCCGGGCTGGCGCGCCACGTACATCAGCAGGCGCAGCGCGTAGTCGGTCAGCGTGGTCAGGCGCATGGTGTCAACCGCCTCAGGGCGTGGCGCCGGCCGGGTCCAGGCCATGGGGCAGGGCCTGGGGGTCGCGGCCCATCTGCCAGCCCATCCACAGGCTCTGGGCGATGCGCCCGGCGAGCGCGCGGGCCTGTACCGCCAGGCGGCGGTTGGGCTGCGCGTCGGCCACTTCGCCGAACAGCGCGAGCCAGCGCTCGAACAGCTCGGCGCTCAGTTCGGGCAGGGCCGCGTGCTTCTGCATGGGGTTGCCCGTGTAGCGCCCGGTGCGCCGCAGCACCGAGGACCAGAAGTCCACCAGCTTGTCGAGGTGGTGGTCCCAATCGTCGATGCGGGCGTTGAAGATGGGCGCCAGGACCGCGTCCTGGCGCACGCGCGCATAGAAGGCGTGCACCAGCACCTTCAGCTCTTCCTCGGTGCACAGATCGGTCGTGGTCATGGGGCGTCCTCGTTGCCGCTGCCGCAGGACAGCGATCAATAAGATCTATTTTATTTCGATCTTATAGGGCGGCCAAATCCCTGCTGCCCTCGCGGGCCTCGAAGGCCTCAGATCTCGACCTTGGAGCCCAGCTCCACCACCGCGTTGGCCGGCAGGTGCAGGAAGGCCGCGGCGCCGGCGGCGTTGTGGTGCATGGCGGCGAAGAGCTTCTCGCGCCAGGGCGCCATGCCGCTGCCCAGCGTGGGCGTGACCACGTCGCGCGACAGGAAGTAGCTCGTGGTCATGGGCTCGATCTCGCAGCCGCGCAGGCGCAGCGGCTCCAGCGCGGCGGGCACGTCGGGGTCGTTCTTGAAACCGTAGTGGATGGTGACCGCCCAGCAGTCGTGGCCCAGGGGCTCGACCTCCAGCCGCTCGCTCATGCCGATCCAGGGCACCTGGTGCGAGCGCACGGTCACGAACAGGTTCTGCTCGTGCAGCACCTTGTTGTGCTTGAGGTTGTGCAAGAGCGCGTTGGGCACGATGCCCGGATCGGCCGTGAGGAACACCGCCACGCCGGGCACGCGCAGCGGCGGCTCGACAAACACCGCGTCGAGGAAGCCATTGAGCTCCAGTGCCTCGGCCTGCTGGGCCTTGGACATGAGGCGGCGCCCCTGCTTCCAGGTCATCATCAGCGTGAAGACCGCGCCGCCGATGACCAGCGGGAACCAGCCGCCATGGAACAGCTTGAGCATGTTCGAGCTGAAGAAGGCCAGGTCGATGACGAAGAACAGGCCCGTGGCGCCCACGCACAGCCACAGCGGGTACTTCCAGCCGTAGCGGATGACGAAGAAGGTGAGCGTGGTGGTGATGAGCATGTCCAGCGTGACGGCGATGCCGTAGGCCGAGGCCAGGTTGCTGGAGGACTTGAACATCACCACCGCCAGCACGATGGCGGTGAACAGCGCCCAGTTGACGAAGGGGATGTAGATCTGCCCCGTGTCGCGCACGCTGGTGTGGCGCAGGTTCAGGCGCGGCAGGTAGCCGAGCTGGATGGCCTGCTTGGTCACGCTGAAGGCGCCCGAGATCAGCGCCTGCGAAGCGATCACCGTGGCCGCCGTGGCCAGCACCACCAGCGGCAGCAGCGCCCAGGTGGGCGCCATGCGGAAGAAGGGGTTGCTCACCGCGCCCGGGTCGGCCAGCAGCAGCGCGCCCTGGCCGAAGTAGTTCAGGGTGAGGCAGGGCATGACCACCGAGAACCAGGCCAGGCGGATCGGCTTCTTGCCAAAGTGGCCGAGGTCGGCGTACAGCGCCTCGGCGCCGGTGACGGCCAGCACCACCGCGCCCAGGATGATGAAGCTGGTGCCCGGCTGTTGCCACAGGAAGCGCAGCGCGTGGTGCGGGCTGAGCGCGCCCAGGATTTCGGGGTGGTGCACGATGTGCGAGACGCCCAGCGTGGCCACCGCGAGGAACCACAGCAGCGTGATCGGCCCGAAATAGCGGCCGATGCCGCCGGTGCCGCGCTTCTGCACCCAGAACAGCACCAGCAGCACGAGCAGGGTCAGCGGGATCACGTAGTGCTGCAGCGCGGGCGAAATCACCGTCAGGCCTTCGACCGCCGAGAGCACCGAGATCGCCGGCGTGATGACGCCATCGCCATAGAACAGCGAGGTGCCGAAGATGCCGATCACCATCAGCGCGCGGCGCAGCGCCGGCTTGTCCTTCACCGCATTGGCGGCCAGCGCGAGCATGGCGATGAGGCCGCCCTCGCCCGCGTTGTCGGCGCGCAGCACCAGCACCACGTACTTGAGCGAGACGATGGTCGTCAGCGTCCAGAAGATGATGGACAACACGCCATAGACGTTGCCGTGCGTGAAGGGGACGTGGCCGGACCCGAAGATCTCTTTCACGGCGTACAGCACGCTGGTGCCGATGTCGCCGTACACCACACCGATGGCGCCCAGCGTGAGGGCGGCCAGCGAGGACGGAGCGCGGGAATTCAAGCGAGAAGCCCCGCCGGGTTGCCGCGGGGCGTGAACTCAGAAGAGGCGGATTCTGCGCCCGCCAGACGCAGGGCACCACCGGCTGGGGCGCCTAAAGCCATGGTCTGCGTGGATTTTGTTGCACCGCAACAACCCCGACCGGCCTGTCAGTCGAGGTTTTCGGCCTCGGGGTCGGTGGCTTCCAGCTCGTAGCTCGCCGCCAGCATGGCCAGGCGGCCGATGACGCCGTACATATAGAAGCGGTTGGGCACGCTGGCGCCGGGCTTCACGCCGGGCTGCGGCAGCTGGGCGCTCTGCTCGAAGGCCAGGGGCACGAAGCTGGAGCCCGGGGCGTTGAGGTTCTCGTCCTCGCCGCGGTCGGCGTGGATGCGGTAGAAGCCGCCGACCACGTAGCGGTCCATCATGTAGACCACGGGCTCGGCCACGGCGCTGTTGATGCGCTCGTGCGTGAGCACGCCCTCCTGGATGATCACCTCGCTGACCGCCTGGCCCGCCTGCACCGTGGCCATGCGCGCCTTGGTCTTGGGCGAGAGCTTGTCGATGTCCTTGGCGTCGCGCACCGTCATGATGCCCATGCCGCCCGTGCCGTTGTCGGCCTTGATCACCACGAACGGCTTCTCGTTGATGCCGTATTCCTTGTACTTGCGGCGCACCTTGGTGAGCAGCGCATCGGTGTTGCTGCGCAGGCATTCCAGGCCCGCGTCGGCCTCGAAGTCCACCTGGCCGCATTGCGCGAACAGCGGATTGATGAGCCAGGGGTCCATGCCCAGCAGCTTGCCGAAGCGCTTGGACACTTCCTCGTAGGCCTTGAAGTGCAGGCTCTTGCGCCGCGTGCCCCAGCCCGCGTGCAGCGGCGGCAGCAGGTACTGCTCGTGCAGCTCTTCCAGGATGCCGGGCACGCCCGCGCTCAGGTCGTTATTGAGCAGGATGGTGCAGGGATCGAAGTTCTTCAGGCCCAGGCGGCGCTTGCCGCGCTGCAGGGGCTCCAGCGTGACGTGGCCGCCGTCGGGCAGGTCGATGCGCGTGGGCTCGGTGATCTCGTTCGACAGCGAGCCCAGCCGCACATTGAGCCCGGCCATGTAGAAGATCTTCTGCAGCGTGGCCAGGTTGCTCAGGTAGAAGCTGTCGCGCTGGTTCTCGGGCACCAGCAGCAGGTTCTTGGCCTCGGGGCAGATCTTCTCGATGGCGGCCATGGCGGCCTGCACCGCCAGCGGAATCATCTCGGGCGTGAGGTGGTTCCAGCCGGCGGGAAAGAGGTTGGTGTCCACCGGGGCGAGCTTGAAGCCCGCGTTGCGCACGTCGACCGAGCAGTAGAACGGCGGCGTGTGCTCCATCCATTCCAGCCGGAACCAGCGCTCGATCACCGGCGTGGATTCGAGGATGCGCTGCTCGAGTTCGTTGATCGGGCCGGTGAGGGCGGTGACGAGGTGGGGGACCATGGCGGGGCGGGAGAACCGGGCGGGAGGGCCAGTGTAAATGGGGACGGTGACGGGCATTCCAAGCGCCCGCCGGCGCCCGGCCGGCGGCTCGGGCAAGGCTTCGGCCCGCCCCGGCGAGCGGGCGATGCCGGCCCGCGCCCGAGGGGCCTCAGGCCGACGACCGGAGCGCGGTCACTTCGATCTCGATGCGCATGCGCGGGTCGGCCAGGCCAGCCGAGATCATCATGGCCGCCGGCCGCACCTCGCCGAAGAAGCGGCGCAGCACGGGCCAGGTCTTCGGGAATTCGCCGCCGTCGGGCAGCACGTAGGTCACCCGCACCACGTCGCGCAGGCTGGCGCCGGCCTGCTGCAGCGCGGCCTCGATGTTGCGCAGGCATTGCTCGGTCTGCGCCTCGATGCCGGGCGCGATGTCCATGGTGGCGTAGTCGAAACCGGTGGTGCCTGAGACGAAGACCCAGTCGCCCTGGACCACGGCGCGCGAGTAGCCGATCTCCTGTTCGAAGGTGGAGCCCGATGAGATGAGGGTGCGTGGCATGTCAACGGCCCAGAAAGAGCAGCACCAGGCCGAGCGTGGCCGGTACCGCCTGGATGAACAGGATGCGCTTGCTGGCCGTGGCCGCGCCGTAGAGGCCGGCCACCAGCACGCACAGCAGGAAGAAGACCTTGACCGCGAAGCCCGCCGGCCCCAGCGCCAGGCCCCAGAACAGGCCCGCCGCCAGGAAGCCGTTGTAGAGGCCCTGGTTGGCCGCCAGCGTCTTGGTCTGGGCCGCGAACTCGGGCGTGAGATTGAACGCCTTCATGCCCTTGGGCTTGTCCCACAGGAACATCTCGAGCACGAGGATATAGACGTGCAGCAGGGCCACGAGCAGCACGACGGCGTTGGCGAGGGTGGCAAGCATGGGCGGGGTCTCCGGGGAATCGGACCGGGCGATGCTAACGCGGGCGGGCCTCGCGGCGCCCGAGCGCCAGTTCGCGCAGCGGGTCGCCGCCGTCGATGAACAGGCGCCCGCCGTCCACCAGCGCCGCGCGCAGCCGCTCGATCGCGCGCCGGCCAGCCTCGGGGTGGCGCCCGTCGAGGGCGCCCACGCGAACGGCAAAGGCGATGTCATAGCGCGCTTCGCCGGGCGCGAGCGCGAAGTCCTCCACCGCCACCTCGCGAAACGCCAGGCACCCCGAGGCCAGCGCCTCGCGCGAGCCCGCGAGGGCCTGCGCGATGGCCTTGGCCGAGCGGTCGATGCCCAGCACGTGCCCCGAAGGCCCCAGGCGCTCGGCCACCGCGCGCGCGGCCACGCCCGGGCCGCAGCCGATCTCCAGCACCCGCAGGCCCGGGCGCAGCGGCAGCGCGTCGACGATCGCGGCGAGCCGTGGCGAGAGCGCGCTCATGCCTTCAGCGCCAGGCCCAGCGCCAACAGCGCCAGCGACGCGGTGCCGAGCGCGCAGCGCACATGGTTCCAGCGCAGCCAGTCGCGCACGTAGCGCGGCCACAGCACCGGCGCCTCGCGCAGGTCGGTGCGCGCCAGGCGGTCGTTGAGCGGCACGTTGCAGGCCATGGTCACGCCCAGCGGGCCGACCAGGTAGGTCAGCGCGCCCGCGCACCAGGCGATCGCCCCGGCGCCGCCCTGCCACAGCGCGCCGATCAGCAGCAGCAGGCACAGCACGGCCGTGCCCAGGAAGGGCAGCAGGAACAGCGGGCGGATGATCAGCCGGTTGATGCTTTGCATGGTGCTCATGCCGGACTCGGCCGGCTGTTCGAGCAGGGCGCGCATGGTCACCAGGGAGAAGGCGTAGAGCAGGCCGGTGACGAGGCCCCCGCCCACGATGGCGGCGATGGCGATCCCTTGCAGCAGCGTGACCATGGGACCGCTCAGGCGCGCGCCGCGGGCGCTTCGAGGGGGGCGTGGAGGTGCGTGCGGCGGTTCAGGCGTTGCGGTGGGGTGCTCATGGACAGCTCCTTTCTGGGGCGGGGGAAACCCAAACGACGGCCGAGACCCCCGGTGGTCGACGCGCCCCGGGTAAACCCCGACGCCTCCGGGCTCAGCGCGCCGCCGCGGCCCGCCCGGTGGGCGTTTCGTTGCCCTCGCGGAACGCGCTCGCGCGCTCGGCTTCCAGCGGCCGGATCTCGAAGCTCAGCCCGAAGGCCAGGCAGGGGTTGCGCGAGGCGATGCGCGCGGCCTCGTCCAGGCTGGCGGCGGTGATGAACCAGTAGCCGCCGATGATCTCCTTGGCCTCGGTGAAGGGGCCGTCGAGCACGCGCTCGCGCGTCACCAGCCGGCAGCCCGTGCCCAGGCGGCTGCCGGCCCGGAGCACACCGGCCGCGGCCTGTTCGTCGAACCAGGCGTAGAAGGCGTCGATGGCGCCCTGGATCTGTTCGGGGGACCGGTCGGCGTCCCATTGGCCTCGGGACAGCAGCAGGAATTCGCTCATGGGCGGTGTCTCCAGACGGGGGGGTCAGTGGGCCAGGTCCGCGCCGGCCGCGGCCAGCAGCTCGCGCAGCACGGAGCGGTGGCAGTGCGACTCGTGCTCGCAGTAGCAGCCCACCGAGAAGTCGCTGCCGTGCGACATCGCCGCCAGCAGCGCGATCGCATGGGCATTCTCGGGCGTGGCCATCTCGGCGCGGTAACGGCGTGTGAACGCGGTCCACTCGGCCGGCGTCTTGGCCTGCTGGGCCTGCTTCATGGTCTGCAGGCTGGGCGCGAGGTTGGGGAACCAGACGTCGTACCAGTCCTGGCGGGCGAACTCGCTCTTGGGCACGCCGCGCGGTGGACGCCGCACCGTGCCGATGCGCAGGCCCTCGTTGTTCGCTCGCGGGCTGCCGAGCCGCACCACCCTGATCGCCATGGCTGTCTCCGGTTCCGTGGACCGGCGACAGCGTAGCCGGTTCAGGCCCGGGCACGCAAACCGCGCCGCGCCTGGGGGGCGGCGCTCAGCCGCGCACCTCGCCCTCGCCCAGCACCACGTACTTGAGCGAGGTCAGGCCTTCCACGCCCACCGGGCCGCGCGCGTGGAATTTGTCGGTGCTGATGCCGATTTCGGCGCCCAGGCCGTACTCGAAGCCGTCCGCGAAGCGGGTGCTGGCGTTCACCATCACGCTGGCCGAATCGACCTCGCGCAAGAAGCGCTGGGCGTGCCCGTGGTCGGTGGTGAGGATGGCGTCGGTGTGGTGGCTGCTGTAGCGGTTGATGTGGGCGATGGCCTCGTCCACCCCGTCCACCAGCTTGATGCTGATGACGGGCGCGAGGTACTCCTCGAACCAGTCCTGCTCGCTGGCGTCCACCAGGGTCGCGCCGGCCACGCCGGCCAGCAGGGCCTTGCTCTCGGGGCAGGCGCGCATCTCCACGCCCTTGGCCGCGAAGACGGCACCGATCTTCGGCAGGAAGTCCTTCGCCACGCCGCGCGCCACCAGCAGGCTTTCGGTGGCGTTGCAGGGGCTGTACTTCTGCGTCTTGGCGTTGTCGGTGACCTTCACCGCGAGCGCGATGTCGCAAGGGTCGTCCACATAGGTGTGGCAGTTGCCGTCCAGGTGCTTGATGACGGGCACCTTGGCCTCGGCGCTGATGCGCTCGATCAGGCCCTTGCCGCCGCGCGGGATGATCACGTCCACGTACTGCGGCATGGCGATGAGCTGGCCCACGGCCGCGCGGTCGGTGGTGGGCACCAGCTGCACCGCGTCGGCCGGCAGGCCGGCGTCGATCAGCGCGCGCTGCACCAGGGCGGCCAGGGCGCGGTTGGAGTCGATGGCCTCGGAGCCGCCGCGCAGGATGGCGGCGTTGCCGCTCTTGATGGCGAGCGAGGCGGCCTCGATCGTCACGTTGGGGCGGCTCTCGTAGATCATGCCGAAGACGCCGATGGGCACGCGCATCTGGCCCACGCGGATGCCGCTGGGCATCTGCCGCATGCCCATCAGCTCGCCGATGATGTCGGGCATGGCGGCGAGCTGCTCGCAGCCCTGGGCGGCGGTCTCGATCACCTTGGGCGTGAGCTTCAGGCGGTCCACCATGGGCTCGGCCAGGCCGTTGGCGCGGGCGCGCTCGAGGTCCTTGGCGTTCTCCAGCGCCAGCGGTTCACCGGCCTCGCGCAGCAGCGCGGCCAGGCGGCGCAGCGCCTGCGCCTTGGCCGCGACGCTGGCCTTGGCCATGAGCCGCGACGCCGCCAGGGCCTGCTGGCCCAGGGTGTGCATGAGTTCGGTGGTGTTGCTGGCGTTCATGGGCGGGATTTTCGCACCGGGGGCCGACAACCGCCCGGGCGCCCGCGCCATGCACCCAGGCCGCCGGGGTCATGGGTCTGGGGCGTCCTCGGCGAGGCGCGGGCCGCGGGCCGCGGCCCGGCGCCCTCAATCCTGGGTGATCTTCTCGTCCAGCACCACCTTGCGCCAGCGCTTCGACTCACTGGCCACGAAGGCACCGAAGGCGGCGCCTTGCGCGCCACCGGGCTCCGCGCCCGAGGTCTCGATGCGCGAGGCCACGTGCGGGTCGGCCAGGGCCGCGACCAGGGCGCGCTCCAGCCGCGCCACGATGGGCGCGGGCGTGCCGGCGGGCGCGGCCACGCCGGTCCAGCCGCGCAGGTCGATGCCGGGGTAGCCTGCCTCGGCCAGCGTGGGCAGGCCGGGGAAGGCCTTCTTGCGCTGCGGCGCGGCAATGGCCAGCGCCACCACCCGCCCCGCGTTCAGGCCCTGCTGCGCCGCGGCCGAGCCGGAGAGCACCACGTCCACCGTGCCGCCCGTCAGGTCGGTGACGGCCGCGGCGATGGTGCGGTACGGCACGTGCCGCAGCTCGATGCCGGCGGCCCGCTGCAGCAGCGCCATGCCCAGGTGCGACGGTGTGCCCGCGCCCGCGCTGCCCAGCGTGAGCTGCCCGGGCTGGCGCCTGGCCAGGGCCACCAGCTCGGCCAGGGTCGTCACGCCCAGGCCCTGGCGCGCCAGCAGCACGGGCGACTCGGTGGTCAGCTGGGTCACGGCCACGAAGTCGCGCTGCAGGTCGAAGGGCGTCTTCGCGCGCAAGGCCGGCGTGACCGCCGACTGCAGGTTGATGAGGCCGACGGTGTAGCCGTCCGGCGCCGCCTTGGCGAGGGCCTCCACGCCGATGATCCCCTGGCCGCCGGGGCGGTTGTCCACCACGATGGCCTGGCCGAGCTGGCGGGCGAGCACGTCCTGCAGGGCGCGGATGGCCACGTCGGCGGGTGAGCCCGGGCCGCCGGGCACGATGACGCGGACCGGGCGCGAAGGCCAATCGCTGGCCCAGGCGGATGGAATGCTGGCCAGGCCCAGGGCCGAGGCGGCGATGAAATGGCGGCGTTGCATGCTGGCTGTCTCCTTCAGGCCGCGTAGCGCGCCGGTGGACTGGTGTCCACGGCGGCGAGCATCTTGCGCAGCAGTTGTTGCATCAGTTGGGACTGGGTGTCGCGGTGCCCGGGCGCCTCCCAGAGGTTGTGGGTTTCGCCGGGGTCCTGGTGGTGGTCGTACAGCTCGCCCCAGGACTCGCCCTGGTAAACGCTGAGGCGGTGGCGCTCGGTCAGCAGGCTGCGCACGCAGGCCGGGCGCTGGAAGCCCTGGCGCGTGCGGCTGTCCTGGTACTCGATCAGCAGCGCGTCCCACCCGCGGCCCCGGCCGTCGAGGCAGTCGAGCAGGGAGCGGCCCTGCAGCCCGCCGTAGGCCTCGACGCCCGCGCGCGCCAGCACGCTGGGCGCAATGTCGATGGTGGAGGCGAGCGCCTGGCTGACCGCCGGCGCGCCCTGTCGCGGATCGCACCAGATGAAGGGCACGCGCGTGATGCCGCGCGAAGCCAGCGCGCCCTTGAGCATCAGGTTGAAGTCGCCCAGGTAGTCGCCATGGTCCGAGGTGAAGACGATCACCGTGTCCTCGCGCTGGCCACTGTCGTCGAGCGCGCGCACGATGTCGCCGACCGCGTCGTCGATCATGGCGATCATGCCGGCGCTCAGCGCCATCGCCTCACGGATCTCGCGCTCGGTGGCGAAGAACGCGTCGTGCGGGCCCTGGCGCTGGCGGCTGCCGTCCAGGAAGCGCTCGCGGCACCAGGCGATCGGCGGCGGCGGGTTGTGGTGCGCCTCGTAGGGCAGCCGCAGCCCGAAGTCCGCCGGGTCGTACAGTCCCTAATAGCGGCCGGGCGGGGTGAAGGGGTGGTGCGGGTCGGGGAAGGACACGAAGGCGAAGAAGGGCTGTTCCTGCCCGCGCGTGCCGCGCAGGAAGTCGACCGCGCGGTCGCGGATGTAGCTCGTCGGGTAGAAGGCCTCGGGGATCGCGGTGCGGTGGGCCTGCGGGCACACGTAGCCGTGCGGCAACTGGCTCGAACGATCGCGCAGCCGATCGGCCTCTGGCAGGTGGCGGCGCAGCCACTGCAGGTAATGGCCACCCGCCTGGTCGCCATGGAAGGTCACCAGGTCGACCTCGTCGTAGCCGTAGTACGGCGTGCGCAACGGGTGGCGCTCCAGGCCCGCGTAGTGGCCCGGCTGTTCCTGCGTGTAGTCGCCGCCGTCGTCTTTCCAGGCGTCGACGGCGGGCGCCGCCGCGCCGCCTTCGGCCGGCCGGTCCGTCATGGGCTGCACATGGCTCTTGCCGATGCTGGCCGTGCGGTAGCCGGCGCGCCGCAGCTGCTCGACGAAGGTGGTGGCACGCACCGACAGCGCCGCGCCGTTGACGCGCAGCCCGTGCGCCGAGGGGTAACGCCCCGTGAGCAGCGAGGCGCGGTTGGGCATGCACACCGGGCTGGCGGCATGGAAGCGCTCGAAGCGCGTGCCGCGTGCGGCCAGCGCGTCGATGTGCGGCGTGCGCAGCACCGGGTGGCCGTAGCAGCCCAGGTGGTCGGCGCGGTGCTGGTCGGTGACGATGACCAGGAAATTGGGCCGGCGCATGGGCTCAGAAGTTGTGGCGGATGCCCAGTGCCAGGGCGCGCACGTCGTCGCCGCTGCCGGCGGTGACCGGGGCCAGCGCCAGCGTGTTCGCGGCCGTGCCCTGGTTGTTCAGGCGCAGCAGACGGCCGTACAGCGTGGTGCACTTGCTCAGCCGGTAGTCGTAGCCCACCGCCATGGCCTGGGCGTCGTTCGGGCTGTTGCGCAGGTCGCGGCGGTTGAGCTCGGCCATCCAGCGGTGCGGGCCCAGGTCGTAGGCGGCGCCCAGCACGGTGTGCGCCGCGCGGCGCGCGCCGGGGGCGGTGCTGTCCGACACCAGGTAGGCGGCCGACAAGGTGAGGCCGCCGATCGCGTAGCTGCCGTTCAGGCCCTGGGTCTGGTTGTGGAAGGGCGTGGCCGCGGCGCTGCCGCTGTCCAGGCGCTGGGCCGCGTAGCCGATGAAGTAGCGCTCGCCGCGGTAGCTGGCGCCGAAGGCCAGGATGCCGCCCACACCGGCGGCGCCTTCGTCCGGCGCCACCGCGACGTCCACGCGCAGCCCCTTGGCCCGGGGGCCGCCGCCGTAGCGGTAGCGCAGCAGGTTGGACTGGCGCATCGCCAGGCCCACCGTGCGCGCGGCCGCGGGCTGGCCGTCCACGCTGCCCGCGAGCTGCACCGGCGCCCAGTTCGCGTTCATGCCGAACGGCACGGTGGCCAGCAGGTTGAAAAACAGCGGCGTGTACTGGCGCCCGGCCTCGACGGTGCCCCACGGACCCTGCAGGCCCACGAAGGACTGGCGGCCAAAACCGCCGCCCAGGGGGATGGTGCCGTTGTCCATGGTGAGGCCCATCTCCAGAACGAAGTGGGCCGACAGCCCCCCGCCCAGGTCCTCCCGGCCGCGAAAGCCCAGCCGCGAGACCGCGTTGCCGCCTTCGTTCACCACGGTGCGCGAGTCGCTGCCGCGGATGCTGCCGACGTAGAGGTCGGCGATGCCGTAGAGGCCGACGTCCTGGGCCAGGGCGCTCAGGCCCGGGGCGGCCAGAAGGCCCAGCGTCAGGGCCTGGCGGATGGGGTGCTTCACAGTGTCTCCTCTGGGTGATCGGGAGCTCGCACTGTGTCAGCGCGGTGTCCGCGCGGCCAATACTTTGTCATGAGGCCGCCATTGCGTTGCGCAATGGATCGACCGGGTGCCCTGCCGCCAAGGGACGTCTTGCTACCCGAATGAGAGCATCAGGAGCGCTTGACGGCCTCGGACAACAGGCGCGCGAGCAGGGACTCGCCCACCAGCATGGCCTCGGACCAGCCGGCCTCGGGCGCCATGGCGATGCGCACGTGCCGCTCCAGCCCCCCCTCGGCGATGGGCAGCGCGATCAGCCCCGGGCGCTGCACGGCGCGGCGCGCGGCGAAGGTCGAGAGAATGGTCGCGCCCACGCCCTGCTCGCACAGCTCCAGCATCGACGACAGGTCCTCGATGCCGCCGAGGATGCGCAGGGACAGGCCCAGGCGCTCGGACGCGTCCATGACCAGGCGGTGCGCCGGCTGCATGGGCGACAGCAGCAGCTCAACCGCCAGCGCGTCCTGAAGCCGCGGCCGGCGCGGCAGCGCGCGCAGCCGCTCGCGCGAGCCCACGAGGGACAAGCGCTCCGAAAAAACCGTGCCCCGCGCGCCCTCGACGGCCGTGGCCGACACCAGCGTGGCCATGTCCAGTTCGCCCTTGTGCAGCAGGCGTTCCAGTTCGGCCGAGTAGCCCACGCGGAGCTGCGGCTGCACGCCCGGCATCGCTTCGCGGATGGCCCCGAACAGCCGCGCGCTGAGCAGGGGCGAGAGGCTGCGCAGCAGGCCGATGCTGAGCACGCCTTCCACCACGCTGGCCTTCTCGCGCGTGGCCGCGGCCGCGTAGTCGATCTGCCGCAGGATGCGCTTGGCGCGTTCGTACAGTTCGGTGCCCGCCGGCGTGAGCGCGGTGCCCACGCGGCCGCGCACCACCAGCTTCACGCCCAGCCCACGCTCCAGGTCGCCCAGGCGCTGGCTCAGCGCGGGCTGCACGATGTGCAGGCGCCGCGAGGCTTCGGTCAGGCTGCCGGCCTCGGCGATGCCGACGAAGTACTTGAGCTGGCGGATGTCCATCGGCGGTCCTTGGTCCGGCGCGGCGCGCCGCGCGTGAGCCTAGCGCAGCGCGAAGCAGGCGATGTCCACGCGGTCCGGGTGGCGCACGCCGCTGCCGACGAAGAGGCGCTCGTTGATCCAGCCCAGCGCGGCCGACGAGGTCTCGAACGCGGGCACGCAGCGGAAGTACACCTGAGAGGGATCGACCGGCTCGCCACGCACCAGCTTCGCCGTCACCGCTGGCGGCGCCACGCGGATCGCCTGGTTGCTGACGTAGATGAGGTCGCCGCCGTCGGTCTCGAGCACGTAGCGCGCATCCAGCCGCGCCAGCGAGGGTGTCACGATGGCCTGGAAATCGGCCCCGCCCGGCAGCACGCGCCCCGTCCAGCCGTCGCCGCTCACCGTTCCGCCCGTGATGGGAATGACGCGCCGGTTGCCGGCCGGCGTGGGGCCGATCTCGTGCACCGGCCCCACCTGCACGCTGAGCTGCGCAAAAAAGTCGAGCCCCGGGGCGGCCGGGGCGGCGTTGTGCACGCGCTCAGTCATTCGCCTTGAACCCCGTCGCCTTGACCACCTGCGCCCAGCGCGCGGTTTCCGCGGCGATGGTCTTCTCGAACGCCGCGCCGCTCTCGGTCGGCACGTCGAAGCCCTGGGCCTCGAGCTTGCCCTTGTAGCCGGGGTCGGCCTGCGCCTTCACCGCCGCCGCCATGATCGCGTCGGTCACCGCCGGGGGCGTGCCGGCGGGCGCCATCAGGCCGAACCACACCGTCGTGTTCAGGTCACCGTGGCCCAGTTCCGCGAGCGTGGGCACCTGCGGCAGGAAACGCGAGCGCTGGGCGGAGGTGACCGCCAGGGCCTTGAGCTTGCCGCTCTGCACATGCGGCAGGGCGCTCTGCAGCTGCGTGAAGCCCAGCGGCACCTGGCCACCCAGCAGGTCGGTGATCTGCGGTGCCGAGCCCTTGTACGGGATGTGGACCATGGGCACCTTCAGGCGCTCGCTGAACTGAAAGCCCAGGAAATGCGACGGCGTGCCCGGGCTGAACGAGGCGTAGGCGGCCTTGTCCGCGTGGGCCTTGAGCCAGGGGCCCAGATCGGCCAACCGGTCCACCGGCACCGAGGGGTGCACGACCAGCACCAGCGGGCTCTCCACGCCCTTGGCGATGGGCTTGAAGTCCGATGGCTTCCACGGCAGCGACGGGTAGGCCGAGGGGTTGATGGTGAACATGGCCTGCGTGCTGATCCACAGCGTGTGCCCGTCGGGCGCGGCCTTTCGCACCTGCTCGGCGCTGAGGTTGCCGTTGGCGCCGGCGCGGTTCTCCACCACGAAGGTGCCGCCGGTCTGGCGCGCCAGTTGGTCGCCGAGCGTGCGGGCATAGACGTCCACCGCGCCGCCCGCCGGCGTGCCCACCACCAGCGTCACTGGGCGGGAGGGCCAGGTCTGCGCGGCCAGGGGCATGGCGCCGCCGAGGGCCAGCAGCGGCATCAGCCACTGGCCGAGTCGGCGCAGCGCGGTGGAGGGGCGGGGGGTCATGGCGGGTCTCCGGTGAATTGAGGGGAACCGCGCAATCTAGGCTTGTCAGAATGATTGACAAAGCGAATCGTTCTTGGGGAATCCCCTAGCTGCCATGACCACCACCCCCGCCTTTCTCCACGGACGGCCGCCATTCGGCCAGCCCCTCAACGCCGCCGGCACCTTCACGCCCGTGGGCGTGTCGCGCGCCTCGCCCGCGGTGGCCGAGGCCACGGCCTGGGCCTTGCAGCGTTTCCTGGTCATCGACGAATGGCAAGACCTGGCCTCGCGCGAGCTTGCCGCGTTCAGCGGCGCGGCGGCAGGCACGGTGGTGCACTGCGCGGCGGCGGGCCTGACGCTGAGCGTGGCGGCGGCCATGGCGGGCACGGACCCGCAGCGCATCGCGCAACTGCCCGACAGCGAGGGCCTGCGCCGCGTGGTGGTGGTGCCCGCGCCGCACCTGATCGACTACGGCCACCCGCTGGCCACCGACATCCGCCTGGCCGGCGGCACGGTGCGCGCCTGCGGCCGGCCCGAGCGCTGCACGGGTGACGACTTGCTGCCCGCGCTGGCGGCGCCCGAGGTGGGCTGCCTGCTGCTGGTGTCCTCGCGCCTCACGCGCGACCCGGCGTTCGACTTCGCCGCTGCGGCCGAGGCCGCGCGCGCGGCCGGCGTGCCCGTGGTCATCGACGGCGCCGCGCAGGACCTGCGCGTGCGCGAGCTGGTGGCGCTGCAGCCGGCCGCCGTGGTGCTGAGCGCGCAGAAGTACCTGGCCGCGCCGACGGCGGGCCTGGTGGTGGGCGAGGCCGGTTTCATCGAGGCGGTGCGCGCGCAGCAAATGGGCATCGGCCGCGCCATGAAGCCGAGCAAGGAAGCCTTGGTGGGCGTGCTCGCGGCCTTGCACGAGCGGCGCGCGCTGGACCTGGGCGCCTGGTCGCGCGAGCAGGAAGCCAAGGTGCGCCAGGCGGTGGACGCCCTGGGCGGCCTGGCCGGCGTGCAGGCCCTGCGCGTGCCCGACCCGCTGGGCGCGCCCGTCCCCCGCGTGCGGCTGCGCTTCGCGGGCGGCGCCGAGGCGGCGCGCCGCGCCGCGCAGGCGCTGCGGCGGCAGGACCCGCCGGTCTGGGTGATGGAACACGGCGTGGCCGAGGGCGTGCTCACCCTGGAGCTGATCGCCCTGCGCGCGGACGAGGTGGACGCCCTGACCGGGGCGCTGCGCCGCGGCCTGGCCTGAGGCCCCGGGCGCTCAGTCCTTCACCGGCTGCAGCGCCTGCAGCAGCGTCGGCAGCAGCTCCGACACCGTGGGGTGAATCGGCATCGAACGGATGAGGCCGTCCACCGGCTGCTTCAGGCTCATCAGGTCCAGCAGGCCGTGCACGGCCTCGTCGCAGCGGTAGCCCAACAGGCTGGCGCCCAGCAGCTGGCGGGTCTGCGCGTCCACCACCGCCTTCATCAGGCCCTGCGTTTCGCCGGCCTCGCGCGCGCGGCCCACGCGGTGCATGGGCAGGGTGGCCCGCAGCAGCGGCCGCCCGCTCTCGCGCGCCTTCGCCTCGGCCAGGCCCACGCGGCCCAGCGGGGGGTCGGTGTAGAGCGCGTAGGCCTCGACCCGGTCCGACAGCCGGCGCGGGTCCTGGTCGAACAGGTTGGCCACCACCACCTCGTGGTCGTTCCAGGCGGTGTGCGTGAAGGCGCCTCGGCCATTGCATTCGCCCACCGCCCACACGCCTTCCGCGCTGGTGCGGCATTGCTCGTCCACGCGGATGTAACCGCGCGGGTCCGTCTCGATGCCGGCCACGCCAAGGTTCAGCCCCTCGGTGTTGGGCTGGCGCCCCACGGCCAGCAGCACGTGGCTGCCCACCAGGCGCGGCGGCCGGCGCTCGCAGCGCGCGCCCACCGCGATGCCGCTCTGGCGCGGCGCCAGCGCGATGCACTCCGCGCCCAGCTCGAAGCGCACGCCCTCGCGCTCCAGGATCTCCCGGATCGCCTGGGCCACGTCCTCGTCCTCGCGCGGCAGCAGGCGCGCGGACTTCTCCACCACCGTCACCTTGGCGCCGAAGCGGCGCATCACCTGCGCGAACTCCAGGCCGATGTAGCTGCCGCCGATGATCACCAGGTGCCGGGGCAGCGTGTCCAGCCGCAGGATGGAGTGGTTGTCCAGCGTGGGCACGCGGTCGATGCCGTCCAGCGGCGGGCGCGCGGCGCGCGCGCCGACGTTGAGGAAGATGCGCGGCGCCCGCAGCTCGCGCTCGCCCACGCGCAGGCGGCCGGGCGCCACGAAGCGGGCCTCGCCCAGGATCACCTCGACCTTGTCCAGGCCCCGCATCCACTGCTCCACGCCCTCGCGCGACTGGGCCACCACCGCTTCCTTGCGCGCCATCACGCGCGCGAAGTCCACCCGCAGCCGGCCGGTGGCGAAGCCGAACTCCTCGCCGCGCCGCGCCAGGTGGATGGCGCGCGCGCTGGCCACCAGCGTCTTGGTGGGGATGCAGCCGTCGTTCACGCAGGTGCCGCCGAATTCGGCGCGCTCGATGACGGCGGTGCGCAGGCCTTCGCGGTGGCAGCGCGCGGCGATGGCCGGACCGGCCTGGCCGGCGCCGACGACGATGGCATCGAAGGTGTCGATGGGCATGGGCGTCTCCTGTGGCGGTGTTGAGGGCCTCCCCGGCTGGCGTGGCGGCCGGCAAGGCGCGTGCCGGCCGCGCGCCAGCCATTAAGTAGCCGAGAAAGCCCCTGATCGCAAGGCCGTCATTGCCGCCCGCCGGCCGGAAAAACCCTGGCCACAGTGATTTAATGCCTGGTCAATAACTGCCTAGGCAGTTAAATTCCCGCCCTGCCATGACACACCCCTCCCCCTCCCCGGCCGGCGCCACGGCCTTCTACCACCCCGACACCCTGCGCCCGGACGACTCCGTGGGCCGGCTGATGCGGCAGATCCTCGTCGCCAGCGCGAACGAGGTGGAGCGCGAACTCGCCCCCCTGGGCCTGACCGAGGCCCAGTGGATGCCGCTGTTCAAGCTGCACATGGCCATGGCCAGCACCTCGTCCGAGCTGGCGCGCGAATGCCGCATCGACACCGGCGCTACCACGCGCATGATCGACCGGCTCGAAGAGAAGGGCTTCATCCAGCGCGAGCGCTCGGCCGCCGACCGCCGCGTGGTGAAGCTGGAGCTCACGCCCGAAGGGCGCGCCACCGCCGGACACATCCCCACCGCGCTGTGCAAGGTGCAGAACGAGCTGCTGGCCGGCTTCACGCGCGAGGAGTTCGACACGCTGAAGGCGCTGCTGCGGCGCATGCTGGCCAACGCCCAGGCGCTGGCGGCCACGAAGGAGCGCGCATGAACCGTGCTTTCAAGAGCCGCTGGCTGCTCGCGCCCCTGGCCGCCGCCGCGCTCGCGGGCTGCGCCAGCATGCAGGGCACCACGCCGTCCAGCGCGCAGCTGCGCGACGCCGCCTCGCTGGGCCTGAGCGAATCGCGCGCCGCCGCCGAGGTGGCGCCGGTGGAGCCCCAGTGGTGGCGCGCGCTCGGCGATCCGCAGCTCGACCGCCTGGTGGAGCAGGTCCTGCAGGGCAACCCGAACCTGCGCGTGGCGCAGGCGCGCGTGGCCCGGGCCATGGCCGCCGCCGACGGCGTCGACGCCACCAGCGGCCCGCAGCTCAATGGCCAGTTCGACGCCACGCACCAGCGCTTCACCGCCAAGGGCATGGTGCCCCCGCCGCTGGCCGGCAGCGTCGAGGACACCGCCACGCTGCAGCTCAACGGCTCCTGGGAAATCGACTTCTTCGGCAAGCACCGCGCCGCGCTCGACGCCGCCCTGGGCACGGCCCAGGCCGCGCAGGCCGAGGCCGCCGCCGCGCGCACGCTGCTGGCCACCAACGTGGTGCGCGGCTACGTGCAGCTGGCGCGCCTGCAGGACCAGTACGAACTGGCGCAGCGCGCGCTCGCGCAGCGCGAGGGCATGCTGGCCCTGGTCAGGCAGCGCGTGTCGGCCGGGCTGGACGGCGTGCTCGAACAGCGCCAGAGCGAGGGCGCCGTGCCCGAGGCGCGCCAACAGATCGAGGCCATCGGCGAGCAGATGCAGCTCACGCGCCACGCGTTGGCCGCGCTGAGCGGCCAGCCCACGCAGGACCCGGCGCCCCAGGCGCCGCGCCTGGCCGGCCTGCGCCCGCTGCCCGAGCCCCAAGCCATCCCCACCGACCTGCTCGGCCGCCGCCCCGACGTGGCCGCCGCGCGCTGGCGCGTACAGGCCTCGCGCGGCGAGGTGGACAGCGCGCGCGCGCAGTTCTATCCCAACATCAACCTGGTGGCCTATGTCGGCCTGTCCAGCATCGGGCTCGACCAGCTCTTCAGCGGCGGCGCCCGGCAGTGGGGCATCGGCCCGGCCGTGCGACTGCCAATCTTCGACGGCGGGCGCCTGCGCGCCAACCTGAGCGGCAAGAACGCCGAGCTCGACACCGCCATCGAGAGCTACAACGCCGCCGTCATCGAGGCCGTGCACGAGGTGGCCGACCAGCTCGCCTCCGCGCGCTCGGTGGCCCTGCAACGCACCCAGCAGCAGCAGGCCCTGCAATCGGCCGAATCGGCCTATTCCATCGCCGAGCAGCGCTACCGCGCCGGCCTGTCCAACCACCTGCAGCTGCTGAGCGCCGAAACCGCCGTGCTGACCCAGCGCCGCCTCGACGTCGACCTGCGCACGCGCGCCCTGCAGGCCCAGGTGAACCTGGCCCAGGCCCTGGGCGGCGGCTGGCGCGCGTCCACCGAACAACCCTGAAGCCCAACACCCCTCTTTCACCATGAGCACGAACACCGCAACGGCCCCGAACGCCCCCGCCGGCAACCCGCGCCGCAAGAAAGCCCTGCTCGCCATCGCCGCCGTGGTGGTGCTGGGCGGCCTGGCCGCCGGCGCCTACGAGTGGCTGATCGCCAGCCACTACGAAACCACCGACAACGCCTACGTGCAGGGCGACGTGGTGCAGATCACACCGCAGATCGGCGGCACCGTGCAGGCCATCCTGGCCGACGAGACCGACTTCGTGAAAGCCGGCCAGCCCCTGGTCAAACTCGACCCGGCCGACGCCACGCTGGCGCTCGAACAGGCCGAGGCGCAGCTCGCGCAGACCGTGCGCCAGGTGCGCAAGCTCTACGCCGACAACGGCGCCTTCGACGCCCAGGTGGCGGCACGCCAGGCCGACGTGGCCAAGGCCCGCAACGAGGTGGCGCGCGCCGGCGACGACCTGAACCGCCGCCAGTCGCTGGCTGGCAACGGCGCCGTCTCCAAGGAAGAGCTGCAGCACGCCGAGGCCCAGCTCGCGGCCGCGCGCAGCGTGCAGTCGGCCGCCGAGGCCGCCCTGGCCGCCGCGCGCGAACAGCTCGCCAGCAACCGCGCCATGACCGAGGGCACCTCGGTCGAGCAGCACCCGCAGGTGCAGACCGCCGCCGCCAAGGTGCGCGAGGCCTGGCTCGCCACCCAGCGCCTGACGCTGCCCGCGCCGGTGGACGGCTACGTCGCCAAGCGCACCGTGCAGCTCGGCCAGCGCGTGGCCGCCGGCACGCCGCTGATGGCCGTGGTGCCGCTGCAGCAGGTGTGGGTGGACGCGAACTTCAAGGAGGTGCAGCTGCGCCACATCCGCCTCGGCCAGCCCGTCGAGCTCACCGCCGACGTCTACGGCAAGGACGTGCGCTACACCGGCCAGGTGGTGGGCCTGGGCGTGGGCACCGGCTCCACCTTCGCCCTGCTGCCGGCGCAGAACGCCACCGGCAACTGGATCAAGGTGGTGCAGCGCGTGCCGGTGCGCATCGCGCTCGACCCCGGCCAGCTCGACCAGCACCCGCTGCGCGTGGGCCTGTCGATGGAAGCGACGGTGAACGTGCGCCAGCAGGACGGCAAGACCCTGGCCAGCGCGCCCACCGCCGCGCACGCCACCACCCAGGCCTTCGAGCACACCGGCGCCGACGCCGACGCGCTGGTGCGGCGCATCATCCAAGCCAACCTCGGCGCCTCCACCCTCGCCCAGCGCGCGCTCTGACCATGGCCGACACCGCCGCCGCGCCCGGCGCGGCCCCCGCGAAGCCGGGCACGCCGCCCGCAGGCGCGCACCCGCCGCTCGAGGGCAGCGCGCGCCTGTGGGGCACGCTGGCCATCTCGGCGGCCACGTTCATGAACGTGCTCGACACGTCCATCGCCAACGTCTCGCTGCCCGCCATCGCCGGCGACCTGGGCGTCAGCCCCAACCAGGGCACCTGGGTCATCACCAGCTTCGCGGTGGCCAACGCCATCGCCGTGCCACTCACCGGCTGGCTCACGCAACGCCTGGGGCAGGTGCGGCTGATGGTGGCCAGCGTGCTGCTGTTCGTTCTGGCCTCGCTGCTGTGCGGCCTGGCGCCCAACATGCCCACGCTGATCGCGTTCCGCGTGCTGCAGGGTTTCGTGGCCGGCCCCATGATCCCGCTGTCGCAGGCCCTGCTGCTGCAAAGCTACCCGCGTGCGCAGGCCGGCCGCGCCATGGCCGCCTGGGCCATGACCACACTGGTGGCGCCGGTGATGGGCCCGCTGATGGGCGGCTGGATCACCGACAACATCGCCTGGCCCTGGATCTTCTACATCAACGTGCCGGTGGGCCTGCTGGCGGCCTTCTTCATCTGGCGCATCTACCACCGCCGCGAAAGCGTGGTGCGCAAGCTGCCCATCGACCGCATCGGCCTGGCGCTGCTCATCGTGTGGATCGCCGCCCTGCAGATGGTGCTGGACCTGGGCAAGGAGCACGACTGGTTCGCCTCGCCGCTGATCGTGGGCCTGGCGCTCACGGCCATCGTCGGCTTCGCCTTCTTCATCGCCTGGGAGCTGACCGACGAACACCCGGTGGTGGACCTGAAGCTGTTCAAGGGCCGCAACTTCTGGGCCGGCACCATGGCCGTGTCGGTGGCCTACGGGCTGTTCTTCGGCAACGTCGTGCTGCTGCCGCTGTGGCTGCAGCAGTTCATGGGCTACACCGCCACCGACGCCGGCATGGTGACCGCGCCCGTGGGCCTGCTGGCCATCGTGCTCTCGCCCTTCGTGGGCCGCACCATCGCGAAGGTGGACGCGCGCCGCTACGTGACCTTCTCCTTCGCCGTGTTCGCGGTGGTGATGCTGATGCGCTCGCACTTCTCCACGCAGGCGGACTTCAACACCATCCTCATCCCCACCATCGTGCAGGGCGTGGCGGTGGCCTTCTTCTTCATTCCGCTGAACACGCTCACGCTCTCGGGCCTCACGCCCGACCGCATCCCGGCCGCGGCGGGCCTGTCGAACTTCGTGCGCATCACCTTCGGCGCGGTGGGCACCTCGGTGGCCACCACGGTGTGGGAAAGCCGCGCCGCCCTGCACCATGCGCACCTGGCCGAGGCCATCAACCACGGCAGCCCGGCCGCGCAGGCGGCGCTGGCCGGCCTGGCCAATGGCGGCATGACGCAGCCGCAGGCCCTGGCCGCCATCGACCGGCTGCTGCAGCAACAGGCCTTCACCATGGCCGCCAACGACATCTTCTGGCTGTCGTCCATGCTGTTCCTGGCGCTGATCCCCCTGGTGTGGCTGACGCGCGTGCCCCGGCGCGACGGCGCGCCCTCGGCGGCCGCGGCGGAAGCGGCGGCGGGCGCGCACTGAGCGCGGGCGAGGCCATGCGCCGGCAAGCGGGCTTGGCCCGCCCGCCGCTTGCTGCCATCATCCGGGCCGGCTCTCCCCGCACGTTCCCCAACCGGCCGCCGCGCCGCCAGGAGTGGACCCATGAGCGCAGCACACATCCGCCAGTCCGTGGAACAGCTCGCGAAGCACTTCGCGGACCGCCCGCAGGACGCGCTGTCCCAGGACAAACCGGCCGTGGCCACGCTCGAGTCGGGCCTGCGCTGCAAGGCCGTGGGCCCCAAGGGTGAAACGCTCATCACCGACATGCCGGCGCCCATCGGTGGCGGCGGCAGCGCGCCCACGCCAGGCTGGTACCTGCGGGCCGCGCTCGCGAACTGCGACGCCACCATGATCGCCCTGCGCGCGGCCCAGCTCGGCATCGAGCTGGACCAGCTGGAAGTGACCGTGGGCAGCCGCTCGGACAACCGCGGCCTGCTCGGCGCCGAGGGCGTGGCGGCGGGGCCGCTGGACGTGATGCTCAGCGTGCGCATCGCCGCGCCGGGCGTGCCCGAGGCCACGCTGCGCGAGCTGGTGCACTGGGCCGAGGCCCACTCGCCGGTGGGCGATGCGCTGCGGCGGGCCCTGAACGTGAAGGCCGCTATCCAGGTGGGCTGAGCGGCGCGCCTCAGCCGCGCTCGGCCCGGCGCTGGACGGCGTCTTCGTGCAGCGCTTCGTTCAGCTGGTCCACCACCAGGGCCCAGGGTGCGTCGGCCTTGATCTGTTCGCTCAGGAACTGGCGCTGGGCCTCGTTCCAGTACGGCGCGTCGCACAGGGCCACATCCGCCGCCAGCTGGTGGGCCTGGATGAAGCCCGCGATCTCCCGCTCGCCGGCGTCGAGCCCCAGCTGCAGGAACAGGTTGGTCATCCGGGGGGTGGTCTCGTCCATCGGCAATCTCCTGAGCGCTTGAATGGGGGGATTGTCGGGCACCGCCGGGCCCCGGCCGTGTAGGCCAAGGCCGCGCCTTGTCGTCTCGCGTCAAGGGTCTGGCGCCCGAGGTCATCGCCGGGCGGGCCGCCGCGCCTCACACTGGGGCCCTCCAGACACACACCGAGATCGACATGCTTTCCCGCAGCACCCTGGCCCCGACGATGGACGCCCCGGCGGCGAGCGCCGACCCCACGCGGCCCACCCGCTTTCTCGACACCGAAGGTGGGCGCCTGGCCTATGACGACACCGGTGGCGCGGGCCCCGTGGTGGTCTGCGTGCCCGGCATGGGCGACCTGCGCGGCGAGTACCGCGCGCTGCGCCCCGCCCTGGTGGCCGCGGGCTGCCGCGTGCTCACCCTGGACGTGCGCGGCTTCGGCGAATCCTCCGCCGACTGGTCCGAGCTGTCGGCCCGCGCCGTCGGCCGCGACGTGGTGCGGCTCATCGAGCACCTGCAGGTCGATGCGGCGATCGTGCTGGGCAACTCCTTCGCGGCCGGTGCCGCGCTGTGGGCCGCGCGGCAGGCGCCGCAACGCGTGGACGGCGTGGTGCTGCTCGGCCCCATCGTGCGCGATGCGCCGCCGAATCCGCTGATGCGGGCCGTGCTGCGCATCGGCTTCGCCGGACCCTGGCGCGTGGCCTTCTGGATGGCCTACTGGAACAGCCTGTTCCCGCTGCGCCGCCCGCCAGACCATGCCGAAGCCCAGGCGGCCCTGCGCCGCAACCTGCGCGAACCCGGCCGCATGGACGCGCTGCGCGCCATGGTGGACCTGTCCAAGGCCGACACCGAGGCGATGCTGCCCAGCAGCCGCGTGCCCGCCCTGGTGGTGATGGGCACGCGCGACCCCGACTTCGCCGACGCCACGGCCGAGGCGCGCTGGCTTGCCCAGGGCATCGGCGCCGAGCTGATGCTCGTCGAGGGCGCGGGGCACTACCCGCACCTGGAATGCGCCGCCCAGGTCGCCCCGCGCGTGCTGGACTTCGTGCGCGCCCGCCTGGCCGCGCGCGCCCGCTGAGCCATGCGCGGGCCCTCAGCGTCGCCGCGGGCCTTCCCGCCGCGCCGCGGCCGGCGTCATGCCGGTCCAGCGCTTGAATGCCCGGTGGAACGGGCTGGGCTCGGCGTAGCCCAGCAGGTAGGCCACCTCGCCCAAGGCCAGGCGATGGTCGGCCAGGTAACGCCAGGCCAGCTCATGCCGGACCCGGTCCACCAGTTCGGAAAACCGCGTGCCCTGCGCCTCGAGTTGCCGCTGCAGGCCGCGCTCGCTGGTGTGCAGGGCGCGCGCGATCTCGCCCAGGCTGGGCGGCCCGTTGGCGATTCGCTCGCCGATCAGTTGGCCCACCTGCGCCACCACGCCGCCGTCCATACCGCCGGGCGCGCGCTCGGCCAGCAGGCGATCGGCGTGCGCCGTGACGATGCGCGAGAGGCCCGGGTCCGCGTCGGGCAGCGGCCGGCGCAGCAGGGCGGTGTCGAAGACCAGCGTCGACACCGGTGCGCCGAACCGGGGCGTCACGCCGAACGCCTGCACATAGGGCCGCGCATCGATCGGCGCCGCGTGCGCCACCTCCGCCGCCAGCGCGCCCACGCGCTGGCCGAGCATCTGCGAGGCCACGACCGGCAGCGAGGCCAGGGTGAAGTCGCCGGCCTGCCAGCCCGGCACCTGGCCCGGCGCGGCAAAGCCGTGCTCCACCGCCACGCGCGTGCCCTCGTCGATCACGCGAAAGCTCGCCAGGTCATGCACCAGGCGGTTGTAGCGCGCCAGGCGCTGCAGGGCGCTCAGCAGGTCCGGGGCGGTGCGCACGGCGTAGTCGAGCGCGTCGAAGGCGCCAGGGCGGATGCGCGTGGCCGCCCACAGACCAAAGCAGGCATCGCCCGCCAGTTCGGCCGCCGTGTCCCACAGCGCGTTCTCCTGCGCGAGCGGGATGCGCGCGTCGGCATCGCGCAGCACGGCCGGATCGAAGCCCGTGCGCGCCAGCAGCACAGGCAGCTCCACCCCGCGCGCCTGCGCGGCGTCCAGGATGAATCCGCCGATGCGGGCCAGAACGGTGGGCGGGTGCGGTGGCGTGGGCATGGACCCCGCAGTGTCGAACAATTTCTCCCATCACCCCGGCGGGGCGCTCGGACAAATCGCCCCGGTCTGTGGCCGGCGGACAGGCTCCGCCAGAATCCGCCCCTGGCGCCTGAAGGAGCAGCCCCACATGAAGATCGTCCGCGCAAGAGAATTCCGCGCCGAGCGCGCCTGGGACGCGCTTGACATCGCCTGCATGAACGGCATCACCACCCGCCTGCACTGGACGGACCAGCCCTACCGCTGGCACGTCAACGACGGGCAGGAGGTCTTCGCCGTGCTCGATGGCGTGGTGGACATGCACTACCGCGTCGATGGCGCCGAATCCGTGGCGGTGCTGGAGACGGGCGACGTGTTCTTCGCCGACGTGGGCTGCGAGCACGTGGCGCATCCGCGCGGCGCCGCGCGCATCCTGGTGGTGGAACACGCCGGCTCGGTGTGAGCCCCCAAAGCCGGCACGCCGATTGCCCCCAACCCCCATGAACACCACCGCCCCGGATACCGGCTCCCGCCTGCCCAGCCTGGCCTTCTGGCTGCTGCTGACCCTGGCGGCGGGCGGCGTCGGCGCCATCGCCTCGGCCAGCGCGCCGGCCTTCTACCTCAGCCTGGATCGCCCCGCCTGGGCGCCACCGCCCTGGCTGTTCGGTCCGGTCTGGACGCTGCTCTACGTCCTGATGGGCTTGTCGGCCTGGCTGGTGTGGCGCGCGCGCCGCCTTGACGCGGGCGCGACGCCCTACGTGCTGTTCTTCGCCCAGCTCGTCGCCAACGCGGCGTGGACCTGGCTCTTCTTCGGCTGGCGGCAAGGCCAGTGGGCCTTCATCGAGATCCTGCTCCTCGTCGCGCTCATCGTCGCCACCATGACGGTCTTCGCGCGCATCCGGCCGCTGGCGGCCCTGCTGCTGACGCCTTACCTGGCCTGGGTCTGTTTCGCCGCCGCGCTCAGCTTCTCGGTCTGGCAGCGCAACCCGGGCCTGCTGTAGCGGCGCGCGGGACCGCGCTCAGCGCAGCGGAATCGCCGTGCTGCGGTCCACCGCCACCACCGCCACCGAGTTCTGGGGCGAGCCCTCGATCAGGCGGTCCGAGTAGGTGAGGTACACCAGCGAGTGCCGCTTCGGGTCCACCATGCGCACGATGCGCAGGCGCTTGAAGACCAGGCTGGTTCGCTCGCTGAAGATTTCTTCCTGCGCCTTGATCGGCTTGGGAATGGCGATCGGCCCGACCTGTCGGCAGGCGATGGAGGCCTCGGATTTGTCCTCGGCCAGGCCCAGGGCGCCGCTGATGCCGCCCGTGCGGGCGCGCGAGATGTAGCAGGTCACGCCCTGGACGCCGGGGTCGTCGTGCGCCTCGACCACGATCTTGTGGTCGGGGCCGATGAACTTGAACACGGTGTCGACGGAGCCGATCTCGTCGGCCGCGGCGGCGGTGGCGAGTGGCGCGAGAAGGAGCAGCAGAACAAGGCGTCGCACGCGGGGCTTTCGCAGGGTGGGGGTGCGCCGCATTGTGCGCCGTGCCCATGGCCCGCGTCGATGTGCAACAGCTGAGCCATCGATACGGCGGCGCGCGGCGGCTCCGTACCATCGCGCCGCCGGCCGACTGGGCCCGGGATTCGAGGAGAACAAGAATGAGCTGGTTGCGCATGGACGATGTCCGCGAGCGCGCGCGGCGCTACCTGCCGCGCTTCGTTGCCGACTACGTGGACGGCGGCGCCGAGGACGAGCGCTGCCTGGACCACAACGCCCGCGACCTGGCCGCGCTGCGCCTGGTGCCCCACTGCCTGCGCGACACCCGCGCCGTCGACACCTCGGTGGAGGTCTTCGGGCGCACCTGGAAGCGCCCGCTGGGCGTGGCGCCGGTGGGCTTCAACGGCCTGGTGCGGCCGAATGGCGACGTGCTGCTGGCGCGCGCCGCGGCCTCGCAGGGCCTGCCCTTCGTGCTGTCCACCGCCTCCAACGCGCGCCTGGAAGCGGTGCGCGCCGCCGCGCCCGAGGCCGCGCAGTGGATGCAGCTGTACGTGATGTCCGACCGCGCCATCGCCGAACAGATCGTGCGCCGCGCCGCCGCCGCCGGCTTCGAGGCCTTGGTGCTCACCGTCGACGTGCCCGTGAGCGGGATGCGCGAGCGCGACGTGCGCAACGGCTTCAAGCTGCCCTTTCGCCCCGGCCCGCGCACGCTGTGGGACCTGGCCAGCCACCCGCGCTGGTCCCTGGGCATGGCGCGCCACGGCGCGCCGGGCTTCGTCAACCTGTCGGAAAGCACCGGCGGCGCCGCGTCGGCCCAGGTGCAGGCGGCCCTGCTGGCGCGCGCCATGGACCGCAGCCTGGTGTGGGACAGCCTGGCCTGGCTGCGCCGCCTCTGGCAGGGGCCGCTGCTGATCAAGGGCGTGCTGCACCGGGACGACGCGGCGCGCGCCGCGCGCGAGGGCGTGGACGGCCTCATCGTCTCCAACCACGGCGGGCGCCAGCTGGACGCGGCGCCCTCCACCATCTCGGTGCTGCCGGGCATCGTGCAGGCCGTCGACGGCCGCCTGCCGGTGTTCGTGGACAGCGGGTTCCGTCGCGGCAGCGACGCGGTGAAGGCCTTGTCGCTGGGCGCGCGCGGCGTGTTCGTGGGCCGCCCCGCCGTGTGGGGCCTGGCCGCCGACGGCGAGGCCGGCGCGGCGCGCTCACTGGACCTGATCGGCACCGAGATCGAACGCACGCTGACCCTGATGGGCGCCGCCTCGCTGCGGGACCTGGGCCCCGCCAACCTCAGCCTCCCCTGGAATCCGTCCCCCTTCCAGGCCCTCTGCCCTGGACCCGCCCCCGACATGTGATACCTGGGTTGGCCAACAAAAGGAAACCCGCGCTCAGCGCGGCTCCCAGCCCGCGTGCGCGAGCGGGTCGCCGTCCAGCAGGCACTGCACCCGCGCGGCCAGGCCGGCGCGGTTGTCGGCCTGCAGCTTGCGAAAGGCGTTGCCCAGGTGGTAACGCACCGTGGGGAACTGCACCTTGAGCTGGCGCGCGATCTCCTTGTCGGGGCAGCCGCTGCTCACCAGCCAGGCCACCTCGGCCTCGCGCCGGCTCAGCTGCGCGGGCTGGCGCATCAGGCGGTCGATCTGGTCGGCCAGGCGCGGCGCCGGCTCCTCGGGTGCCTCGACGCGCGTGCGCGCCAGCGCGGCCGTCACCGCCGGCTCCACCAGCCGCAGCGCCTCGATCTCGTGGCTGGTGAAGTTGCCGCGGTCCTTGTGGCGCCAGATGCGGAAATCGCCCACGCAGGTGTCGCCCGCGTGGAAGTAGACATTCACGCCCCAGTGCATGCGGTCGCGCTGCAGGAAGTCGTTGAAGAACTCCGTGCGCGAGAGCTCGGACTGCGGCATCACCTGCGTGGCCACCGTGGGGCGGCGCCGCTGCATCATGGGCTGGGTCAGCGGGTCGATGAAGCGGTAGTAGTCGTCCCAGGAGCGCAGGTGCTCCAGCGACATGTTCAAGGCCTTGGCGCGCTCGAAGCGGCGCATGCCGGTGTTCCAGGCCATGGAGACGTAGGTGTCGGCGTTCAGCAGCGACAGCATGGGCAGCGCCAGCTGCTCGCGCAGCAGGTCGGCGTCCGTGGCTTCGGCCGCGAGGCACATCACCTGGGACAGGGCTTTGGTCTGGGACGAGGACAGGAACATGGCGCGCGCTCATGCAAGAAGCATGCGCAAGCCTAGCGGCGCCCCGGGCCGGCGTCATCGTGGTTGACCCGAGGGTCGGCCCGCCCACCGCCCCGCCGGCCTAGCAATCCTGTTAGGTGCGGCCCGCGGCGGTGCCACGTAGCCTCGGGCCATCGTTGGAGAGTAGGCATGGAACCCATCGGTCAATCCCTGGACGCGCTGCGGCGCGCGCTCGACGCCCGCGAACTGTCGAGCCGCGAGCTGGCGCAGGCCTGCATCGCGCGCACACAGGCCACGCGCGCCCTGAACATCTACGTGGACTTCGACGAGGCCGCGCTGCTGGCGCAGGCCGACGCGGCGGACCGGCGGCTGCGCGCGGGCGAGCGCCTGCCGCTGCTCGGCATCCCCGTGGCGCTGAAGGACAACATCGACGCCCTGGGCTTCGCCTGCGGCGCCGGCACGCGCGCGCTGCATGGCCAGCACCCGCGCCAGGACGCCGCGCTGGTGGCGCGCCTGCGCGGCGCCGGCGCGCTCATCGCCGGCAAGGTCGGCATGCACGAGCTGGCCTTCGGCATCACCAACAACAACGCCGTCACGCAGGCGGTGCACAACCCGCGCGACCCGTCCCGCATCCCCGGCGGCAGCAGCGGCGGCAGCGGCGCGGCGGTGGCGGCGGGCGTGGTGCCGGCGGCCATCGGCACCGACACCGGCGGCTCGGTGCGGGTGCCGGCCGCGCTGTGCGGCGTGGCCGGCCTGCGGCCCACGGTGGGCCGCGTGCCCGGCCAGGGCCTGGCACCGATCTCCAGCACGCGCGACACCGCCGGACCGCTGGCGCTGAACATCCGCGACTGCGCCACGCTGGACGCGGTGCTCACCGGCACCGACCCCGGGCTGGTGCCCACGCCACTGCGCGGCCTGCGCCTGGGCGTGCCGCGCGAGCGCTTCTGGGACGACCTGCAGCCCGCCGTGCGGGCCTGCGCCGAGCAGGCCCTGCAGGCCCTGGCCGAGGCCGGCGTGGAGCTGGTCGACGTGGCCCTGCCCGGCCTCGGCGAAGCCAATGACGCGGCCGGCTTCCCCATCGCCCTGTACGAATTCGTGCGCGACATGCGCGCCTACCTGGAGACCACGCAGCGCGGCGTGGGCCTGGAGGCGCTGGTGGCCGCCATCGTCAGCCCCGACGTGGCGGCGGCCTGCCAGCCGCTGCTGGCCGGCGGCGCCATCCCACCCGCGCTGTACGAACAGGCGCTGGCCTCGCGCCGGCGCCTGCAGTCCCTCTACGCCGAGGCCTGGCGCGCCGCGCGCGTGCAGGCCCTGGTGTTCCCCACCACGCCGCGCACCGCCGCCCCCATCGGCGAGGACGAGACCGTCGAACTCAACGGCCAGCGCCTGCCGACCTTCCCCACCTTCATCCGCAACACCGACCCCGGCAGCAACGCCAGCCTGCCCGGCGTGACGCTGCCGATCGGCTTCGACGGCCGCCTGCCCATCGGCCTGGCGCTGGACGCGCCCATCGGCGCGGACCGCGCGCTGCTGGCGATCGCGGCGTCGGTCGAAGACCTGTTCCCGCCAGCGCGCCCCATCGCGTCCCCGGCGCCCTGAACGCCCGGGCGCTTCCCCACCCCACCGTCCCATCCCATTCTTCCGAGGAGTTCCCCATGGACCGTCGCGCCCTCCTGCAAGCCACCGCCGGCCTGGCCGCCACCCTGGGCCTGGGCCGCGCGGCCATGGCCGCCAGCCCCCTGACGGTGGCCGTCATGATCCCGCAGAGCGGCCCCGCCGGCCTCTTCGGCCCCACCGCCAAGGCCTGCGCCGAGCTCGCCGCCGAGGTCATCAACGCCCAGGGCGGGGTGCTGGGTCGCCCGCTCAAGCTGGCCTTCGGCGACGCCGGCGCCGCGCCGGCCGAGGCCGCGCAGTCGGCACTCAAGCTGTGGCGCGGCGCGGGCGCGGGCGCCGTCATCGGCATGCACGACAGCGCGGTGCGCGGCGCGCTGGTCAACCTCTTCAAGGGCCAGGTGCCCTACTTCTACACGCCGGTCTACGAAGGCGGCGAGTGCGCCAAGGGCACCTACATGAACGGCGAGACGCCCTCGCAGCAGCTGGAGCCGGTCATCCCCTGGATCGCCGCCGAGCGCAAGCCCAAGAAGTGGTACCTGATCGGCAACGACTACGTCTGGGGCCGCAACACCAACGCCGCCGCCAAGGGCTACATCCAGAAGACCGGCGCCGAGGTGGTGGGCGACGAGTACCTGCCGTTCACCGTCGACAACTTCGACTCCAGCCTGGCGCGCATCCGCGACAGCGGCGCCGACGCGGTGCTGGTCTCGCTGGTGGGCGGCGCCTCGGTCAGCTTCAACAAGGCCTTCGCCGGCCTGGGCATGAGCGATCGCGCCCTGCGACTGGGCACGCTGATCGAGGAGAACACGCTGGCCGGCATCGGCGCCGCCAACGCGCGCAACCTGTACGCCAGCACCGGCTACTTCGCCAGCTCCACCGCGCCCGCGGCCAAGGCCTTCCTGGACCGCTTCAACCAGCGCTTCAGCGCCCAGGCCCCGGGACTGAGCACGCTCACCGAATCGGTCTACGAAGGCTTCCTGATGCTGCAGGCCATCGCCACCAAGGCCAAGTCGCTGGACGTGACCAAGATGGACGCCGCCAGCGAGGGCGCGAGCTACCAGGGCCCGCGCGGCACCGTCACCATGCGCGCGCGCCATGTGGAGCAGGACGTGTTCGTCGCCGATGTCACCGACAAGGGGTTCCGCGTCGTCAAGACCTTCCCGCGCATCGGCGCGGGCCAAACCTGCAAGGTCTGACCGCGCATGGACCCGGGCCTGCTGCTGCACCTGCTCAACATCGCCTACGAACTGGCCACGCTGGCGCTGACCACGCTGGGCCTGGCCGTGGTGTTCGGCCTGCTCGGGGTGATGAACATGGCGCACGGCGAGTTCGTGATGCTCGGCGCCTACGCCGTGGTCGCGGTGCAGTCCTGGGGCTGGCCGCTGCTGGCGGCCGCGCCGCTGGCCATGGCGGTCTGCGCGGCGCTGGGCTATGGGGTCGAGCGCTGGCTGATCCGCCCGCTGTACCAGCGCCCCTTCGACACCCTGCTGGCCACCTGGGCGCTGGCCATGCTCATGCGCAAGAGCGTGGAGGCGGTGTTCGGCAAGGGCTACCGCAATGTCGAAAGCGAGCTGGCCATGCCCATGAACCTGGCCGGCCTGCAGTACCCGGCCTACCGGCTGGGGCTGATCGCCTTCAGCGTGGGGGTGATCCTGTTCCTGTTCGTCTGGTACCGGCGCAGCGCCGTGGGGCTGCGCGTGCGGGCCATGGTGGGCAACCCGCTGCTGGCCCAGGCCCTGGGCATCGATACGCGCCGCCTGGCCTCGCAGGCCTTCGTGGTCGGCGTGGTCATGGCCGGGCTTTCGGGCGCGCTGCTGGCGCCGCTGATCCGCATCGAGCCCGGCATCGGCGTGGACTACCTGCTCGACGCCTTCTTCGTGCTCGTGGTGGGCGGCCTGGGTTCGCTGGGCGGCCTGGTCGGCGGCGTGGGCGTCATCGGCGGCACGCAGTCGGTGGTAAGCAGCGTCTCGGGCCAGACCAGCGGCTACGCGGTGGTGCTGGTGCTGTCCATGCTCTTCCTGTGGCTGCGACCGAATGGACTCTTCTCGCGCCGCTGAGGCCGCCCCCACCGCCATGCCGTCGACGACACGCCCGGGCCCGCGCCCGCTGCTGCCCCTGGCCCTGCTCGCGCTGGGCCTGATCGCCGTGCCGGTGCTGGGCGACGGCTTCCTGGCCTACCAGGTCGCGCTGTTCCTGATCTACGGCATCGCCACCCAGGGCGTGGCCCTGTGCTGGGGGCGCCTGGGCTTCCTGCCGCTGGGGCAGTCGCTGTTCTTCGGCCTGGGCGCCTACCTGGCGGGCGGCGCGCTCAAGGCCGCCGAGGCGCAGGCCGCCTGGACCCTGGCCCTGCCGCTGGCGGTGCTGCTGCCCGCGCTGCTGGCCTATGTGCTGGCGCGGCTGGTGTTCGCGCGCAGCCAGCGCAGCGGGCCGTACTTCTCGCTCATCACCCTGGCCGCATCGATGCTGGGCTTCCTGGTGGCGCAGCAGTGGTCCTCGGTCACCGGCGGCTTCAACGGCCTGTCCGGCGTGCCCGACCTGCCCGGCACCGAGCGATTCAGCACGCTCTACTGGGTGGTGGCGGCCGCGGCCCTGGCCAGCACGGCGCTGCTGGGCGCGCTGCTGCGCCGGCCCATCGGCGTGCTGTGGCACGCGATCGCGCAGGACGAGGAGCGCCTGCAGCTGTTCGGCTACGCCACCGACCGCATGAAGGCCGCCGCCTTCGCGCTCGCGGCCGCTCTGGCGGCGCTGGCCGGCGGGCTGTTCGCCGCGCACCAGGGCATCGTCACGCCGGTGGCTATGGGCTTCGTGCTGGCCACCGAGTTCGTCATCTGGGCCGCGGTGGGCGGCAAGCTCAGTCCGCTGGGCGCGCTGCTGGGCGCGGTGGTGGTGGGCTACGCCTCGTCCGAGCTGCGCGACCGCATCGCCTTCTGGGAGGTGCTGGTGGCCCTGGTCTTCATCCTCGTGGTGCGCTACCTGCCCGAGGGCCTGGCCGGCCTGGTGGCGGCGCGGCGCGCGCGCCGGGCCACCGCCGCCCCGGCCGAGGGCCCGCGCACGCCCGCGCCGGCGCGGCGCGCGCCCACGCCGGGGCTGTCGCTCGCCTTCGAGGACCTGTCGGTGGCGCAGAACGGCGTGCGCATCCTCGACGGCCTCTCGCTGGACCTGCAAGGCCCGGGCATCCGCGCGGTGATCGGCCCCAACGGCGCGGGCAAGACCTCCAGCTTCAACGCGCTCACCGGGCGCCTGCCGGTGCGCGGCGGGCGCCTGCGGCTGGGCGGCGAAGACGTCACCGGCTGGCCCACCTGGCGCGTGGCCGCGCAGGGCGTGGGCCGCAAGATGCAGGTGCCGACCGTGTTCCGCGAGCTGAGCGTGCGCGACAACCTGCTGATCGCGGTCTGGGCCGGGCGGCTGTCGGCGCGCGACACGCTGAGCCTGGCGCCGCACCAATGGACCACCCCGTTGCAGGACGAGCTGCTGGCGCGCTTCCCCGCTCTGCTCGATCAGTGGGGGGTGCCGGCCGGCGCGCTGTCGCAGGGCCACCGGCAGGCGCTGGAGTTCCTCATGACCGTGCTGCCCGAGCCCGGCCTGGTGCTGCTGGACGAGCCCTGCGCGGGCCTGTCGAGCGCCGAGACCCGGCACATGGCGGACGCCATCCAGGCGGCGGTGCGGCGCCTGGGCGCGGCCGCGCTGCTGATCGAGCACGACATCGACGCCGTCGCGGCCCTGGCCGACGAGGTTTTTGTGCTGCACCAGGGGCGGCTGCTGGCGCGCGGCAGCCTGCGCGAGGTGCAGGCCGATCCCCAGGTTCGCGCGGTGTACGCGGGAGGGCACAAATGAGCGCGACGGCGGGCGAGGGGCTGCGCTTCGAGGGCGTGGTCTGCGGTTATGGCGACACCATGGTGGTGCGCGGCCTGAGCGGCCGCGTGCGGCCGGGCCAGGTGCTGGGCGTGCTGGGCCGCAACGGCGTGGGCAAGACCACGCTGGTGCGCGCGCTGGCGGGCCAGCTGCCGCTGCGCGAAGGCCGGATCCACTGGCAGGGCCGCGACCTGGCGCGGGTGCCGGCGCACGCCCGCTGGGGCCTGGGCATCGCGCTGGCGCCGCAGGAGAACGTGGTGTTCGGCGACCTGAGCGTGGAGGAGAACCTCTGGCTGCACCGGCGCACGCGTGGCCTGGAGGCCTACGAGGCCTATCTCGACGCCTTTCCCCGCCTGCGGGAGCGCCGGGCCCAGCGCGCCGGCTCGCTCAGCGGGGGCGAGCGCAAGCTGCTGTCCTTCGTGCGCACCCTGGGCGCGGCGGCGGCGCTGAGCGTGCTGGACGAGCCCACCGAGGGCGTGCAGCCCGAGAACATTCAGCGCATGGCGGCCTGCGTGGCCGAGCGCCGCCGCCAGGGCGCGGGCTTTCTCATCGTGGAGCAGAACCTGTCCTTCCTGGAGGCCGTGGCCGACGAGGTGCTGGTGCTGGACCGCGGGGAATGCGTGCTCGAAGGGGCGATGGCGGAGCTGGGGCGCGAGCGGCTGGAGGCGCACTTGACTGTCTGAGGCTCTCTCGGGTTTTTTTGCTTCAGATGCAGCGGATGGGCGAGCCGAGGGCCCGGGGTGCGCTGCGGCGGGCTTCAATGCACAGCCCCTCGCTGCGCGAGGGGTTCGCTGCGGTGCTCGGGTGAGCGGCCCCGCGGCGGAACTCGCTGCGTGGGCTTTGCCCACTCCGCTCAAACAGCCGCCGCCAGTCAGTTCACGAAGCGCGCTGCGCGCGCGGGCCACTCACCCTGCGCTCCTCGCCTGCGCATAGGCGCCCGCCGCAGCGCACCCCGGGCCCTCGGCCAGCGACGTGACTGGCAAACGAAAGGGGAAGAAGGAGGAAGGAAGAGGAAAGCGGACATGCGCTTCCCTTGCAGGCGAACCCAGGTACCACCCGTCAGGGGTGGGCCCAGGGCCTTGGCGGCGCCTATGCGGTGCCGAGAAGCGCAGGGACTGCGGCGGCGCGCGCAGCGCGCTTGGTGAACTGACTCGCGGCGGCTGTCTGAGCGGAGCGCCTGGAGGGCGCGCAGCGAGGGGCGCCGCATTGAAGCCGCCACGGCCCTGGGCCCGCCCCTGACACGCCAACCACCATGGCCGGCCCAATGCAAACAGTCCCTCAAAGCCCGCTCAGATCCCGCATCACCTCCTCGCGCAGCCAGCGGTGGGCCGGCGCGGCGTCCTGGCGGGCGTGCCAGTGCAGCCGCACCTCGAAGCCCGCGATCGGCACCGGCAGCTCCACGGTGCGCAGCCGGCGCTCGCGCGCGTAGAGCTGGGCCACGCGCGAGGGCAGCACCACCACCAGGTCGCTGTCTTCCAGCAGGCTGGGCAGCACCGAAAACTGCGGTACCAATGCCACCACATTGCGCTGCACGCCGCGCTCGGCCAGCGCGCCGTCGACCAGCGCATGGCCCGAGGCCGGCGAGCTCACCATCACATGGCGCGCGCGGCTGAAGGTCTCCAGGTCGATGGACTCGCCCACGCCGGGGTAGTTGTCCGCCATCAGGCAGACGTAGCGCTCATGGAACAGCAGCTGATTGCGCGTGTGCGTGTGCAGGCTGGGCAGGTTGCCAATGGCCAGGTCCAGGGTGCCGCGCGCCAGGTCGTCCTGCAGGCCGCCGGACAGCTGCACGAATTCCACCTGGATGCGCGGCGCGATGGTCTGGAAGCGCCGCAGCAGCGGCGGCGTGAAGAACAGCGAGCCGATGTCCGACAGCGCGATGCGAAACCGCCGCGTGGAGCTGAACGGGTCGAAGGCCGCGTTCGCGTCCAGCGTGCCCTCGATGGCGTGCAGGGCCACACTGAGCTGCTCGTACAGCCGCTCGGCCACCGCCGTGGGCACCAGGCCGGCGCTGCCGCGCGAGAACAGCCGGTCGCCATAGACCTCGCGCAGCCGCGCCAGCGAATGGCTGATGGTGGGCTGCGTGAGGCCCAGGCGTTCGGCGGCCTGGGTCACGCTGCGGGTCTCGTAGATGGCAACGAGGGCCCGGATCAGGTTCAGGTCGAAGCGCGTGGGGTGGTGGTCCATCTTGTCCGTCGATATGTAACAAGGATGCCATGGATAGGTCTTCCGGTGGCCGCTCCCTAGCATCCCGGGATTGTCCGGCGCCCGCGCGCCACCCCTGGAGGCATTCAAGAATGGAACGATCGTTCGCTGCCGAAGTCCGGTCCCTGCGGCTGGGCGCCGGCGAGACTTTTCACGGCGAGGGCATTCTCGCCGTCACCAAGGCCCTGCTGCAGTCCGGCGTCAGCTACATCGGCGGCTACCAGGGCGCGCCCGTGTCGCACCTGATCGACGTGCTGGGCGACGCGCGCGGCCTGCTCGACGAGCTGGGCGTGTACTTCGAGGCCAGCGCCTCCGAGGCCGGCGCCGCCGCCATGCTGGGCGCGTCCATCCACTACCCGGTGCGCGGCGCCGTCACCTGGAAAAGCACGGTGGGCACCAACGTGGCCTCGGACGCGCTGTCCAACCTGGCCTCGGCCGGCGTGACCGGCGGCGCCCTGGTCATCCTGGGCGAGGACTACGGCGAGGGCTCCAGCATCATCCAGGAGCGCACCCACGCCTTCGCCATGAAGTCGCAGATGTGGCTGCTGGACCCGCGCCCCAACCTGGGCTCCATCGTGGACGCGGTGGAGCGCGGCTTCGAGCTGTCGGAGGCCAGCAGCACGCCGGTGCTGCTGCAGCTGCGCATCCGCGCCTGCCACGTGCACGGCAGCTTCGCCTGCAAGGACAACCGCTCGCCGGCGGTGTCCATGCGCCAGCCCATCGAACAGCCCGCCTACGACTACGGCCGCATCAACCTGCCGCCCTCCATCTACCAGCACGAGCGCCAGAAGGTGGAGCAGCGCTGGCCCGCCGCCCTGCGCTACATCCAGGAGGCCGGCCTGAACGAGCGCTTCGACGGCGACCTGTCCGACGTCGGCCTGATCGTGCCGGGCGGCCTGTACAACGGCGTGATCCGCGGCCTGCAGAGCCTGGGCCTGGCCGACGCCTTCGGCGTCTCGCGCCTGCCGATCTACGCGCTCAACGTGGTCTACCCGCTGGTGCCCGACGAGGTGCTGGACTTCTGCCGCGACAAGAAGGCCGTGCTGCTGGTCGAAGAGGGCCAGCCCAACTACATCGAGGACGCGCTGCACGCCGTGCTGCGCAAGGCCGGCGTCGACACGCGCCTGCACGGCAAGGACATCTTCCCCATGGCCGGCGAGTACACCGGCGACGTGATGGTCGAGGCCCTGGCGCGCTTCGTCGAACAGGCCGCGCCCGCCGGCCTCGTCGCCGCGCCCATCGCCGCGATGGCCAAGGCCCTGCGCGAGCACAAGGCCCAGGCCAGCCAGGCCATCGGCGCGCCCGTGCCCACGCGCCCGCCGGGCTTTTGCATCGGCTGCCCCGAGCGGCCGGTGTTCTCGGCCATCAAGCAGATGCAGGAGAAGCTGGGCCAGGTGCACGTGAACGCGGACATCGGCTGCCACACTTTCGGCACCCTGCCGCCCTTCAACGTGGGCAGCACCGTGCTGGGCTACGGCCTGGGCCTGGCCAGCTCATCGGGCGTGGGCCCGCTGCTGCCCAATCGCACCCTCAGCATCATGGGCGACGGGGGCTTCTGGCACAACGGCTTCACCAGCGGCGTGGTCAACGCGGTCTACAACGGCCAGGACTCGGTGCTGGTCATCCTGCAGAACGGCTACACCTCGGCCACGGGCACGCAGGTGATCCCGTCCTCGCCCTCGCAGCCGCTGTCCAAGCCGCTCACGCTGGACATCGAGAAAGCCCTGCATGGCGTGGGCGTGAAGTGGATCCGCAAGGTGGGCAGCTACCACGTGGAAGAGATGCGCGACACGCTGGAAGAGGCCATGTCCACGCCCGAGGGTGGGCTCAAGGTCATCATCGCCGACGGCGAATGCCAGCTGGAGCGCCAGCGCCGCCTCAAGCCGAAGCAGGCCGAACAGCTCAAGCGCGGCGAGCGCGTGGTGCGCACGCGCTTCGGCATCGACGAAGACACCTGCACCGGCGACCACTCCTGCATCCGGCTCTCGGGCTGCCCCTCGCTCACCATCAAGCCCAACCCCAGCCCGCTGCGCACCGACCCGGTGGCCAGCGTCAACAGCGCCTGCGTGGGCTGCGGCCTGTGCGGCGAAAACGCGCACGCCGCCGTGCTCTGCCCGTCTTTCTACAAGGCCGAGGTGGTGCAGAACCCCACGGCGTTCGAACGCTTCATGGCCCGCGTGCGCGGCGCCCTCATCGAAAGGCTGGCGGCATGAGCGCCGCCGGGCCGCTCCCCAGGCGCTCAGCCCTGCAGTGCGCAGCACGAAAGGAAATCCAATGACACAGGCCCTGTGCATCCTCATCGGCGCCATGGGTGGCGAAGGCGGCGGCGTGCTGTCCGACTGGCTGGTCGACGCCGCCATGCAGGCCGGCTTCCCGGTGCAAAGCACCTCGGTGCCCGGCGTGGCCCAGCGCACCGGCGCCACCACCTACTACGTGGAGATCTTTCCCCAGCGCCGCGCCGAACTCGGCGGGCGCGAGCCCGTGCTCTCGCTCACGCCCACGGCGGGCCAGGTGGACCTGATGGTGGCGTCCGAACTGGTGGAGGCCGGCCGCGCCATCCAGAACGGCTACGTGCACCCGGCCAAGACCCTGCTGATCGCCTCCACCCACCGCGAGTACGCGGTGTCCGAGAAGGCCGCCATGGGCGACGGCCGCTTCGACAGCGAGCGCGTGCTGCAGGCCGCGCAGGCCCAGGCCCGCGCCGCCGTGCTGCTGGACATGCGCGCCCTGGCGCAGCAGCACGGCACCGTCATCAACACCGTGCTGTTCGGCGCCATGGCCGGCTCGGGCGTGCTGCCCTTCTCGCGCGAGCAATGCGAGCAGGCCATCGAGCGCTCCGGCAAGGCGGTGCAGGCCAGCCTGCGCGGCTTCGCCGCCGGTTTCGAGGCCGCCTCGGGCCGCGTGCAGGCCAGCACCCAACTGACCGAACGCCTGCAGGGCACCGACCGCCTGCCCGCCCGCGCCCGCGCCTGGCCGGCCGCGCTGCACGAGGTGGTGGCCTCGGGCGTCGAGCTCACCACCCACTACCAGGATGCGCGCTACGCCGAGCAGTACCTGGACGCCGTGGAGCGCCTGCTGGACGCGCAGCGCCGCCTGGGCCAGAGCGACTGGGCCGTGACGCGCGAGGCCGCGCGCTACCTGGCCCTGTGGATGTGCTACGAGGACGTGGTGCGCGTGGCCCAGCTCAAGACCCGGCGCGAGCGCCTGGAGCGCGTGCGCCGCGAGGTGGGCGCCAAGCCCAGCGACGCCCTGCGCACCACCGAGTACCTGAAACCCGGCATCGACGAGATCGCCTCGCTGCTGCCGCCGGTGCTGGCCCGTGCGCTGCTCAAGGCCACCGAGGGCCGCGCCTGGCACCGGGGCCTGCTGGTGCGCACCGACACGCTGCGCGGCTTCCTGGTGCTGTGCGCGCTGCGCTCGTTCAAGGTCTTTCGGCGCCATGGATTCCGCTATGCGCAGGAGCAGGCCGCCATCCAGCGCTGGCTCGACGCCATCGAAAGCCACCTGCCCGACCCGGCGGCGGCGCTGGAGATCGCGCTGGCCGGCAACCTGGTGAAGGGCTACGGCGAAACGAACCGGCGCGGGCACCGCAACCTCACGGCCCTGCTCGACGCGGCACAGCCCGGCACCCCGGCGCAGCGGCTGCGCGAGATCCGGCTCGCCGCGCTGGCCGACCCGCAGGGCAAACAGCTCTCGGGCGCGCTGGGCCGGCCGGTGGTGGCGCAGCCCATCCGCATCGTGCGGCGGCCGCAGGCCTGAGGGCGGGCTCCGATACCGCCCCTGCCGCGCGGGTGGACCAGAGGCCATCATTCGGGTGGACCAAACTGTCTGTCCATCCTTCACCACGCCATGGCCCCTCACATCCGCTCTGCAACCACCAACGACGCCGCCGACATCTGCGCCGTGATCCGACGGTCCATCACCGAATGCTGCGTCGACGACCACCAAGGCGACGCCGAGTTGTTGAAAAGCTGGCTTCGCAACAAGACCGTGGCCAGCGTTGAAGCCTGGCTGAGGGACCACGAGGCCCATTGCATCGTGGGCGAGCGGGACGGCGCGGTCCACGGATTCGGCATGTCGCGCGGCGACCAGATTCTGCTCTGCTATGTGACGCCGGAGGCGCGCTTCACCGGCCTTGGCAAGGCCTTGTTGCAAACCCTCGAACGGCGCGCCGCCGCGCAAGGCCTGTCGACGCTTCGCCTGGACAGCACCCGAACCGCGGAAGCCTTCTACCGCCGCAACGGCTTCCTACCGACGGGGCCTGCCATTCAGGCCTTTGGCTTGCGCGGACAACCCATGTCGAAGGCGGTGCGTTGATCGCCAGGCACCACGCACTGAGGGTCAGCCCTTGCATGGGGTGGCCGGCGGGCGGCTAAGCTCGCACCGCCCTTGGCCTGGCGACCTGCTTCCCATGACCCTGCCCACCGCCCTGACCGCTGCCTGCGCAATGTTCGTGATCGCCCAGTTGGTGGTCGACCGGCTGCAATGGCCGCTGGCGCGGATGATCACCAAGCTGGGGGGCAGCACGTGCTTCGTCGCGCTGGCGATTGTCTTGGGTGCGATGGAATCGCGCTACGGCCAATGGGTGCTGGGCGCGCTGCTGCTGGGCTGGCTGGGGGACGCGCTGCTGCTGGGGCAGCGATCGGCCGCCTTCATGGCCGGGCTGGCGGCCTTCCTGCTGTCGCACGGCTTGTACGCCACGGCTTTTGCGGCCGGCCCGCTCAGCTGGCCGGCCATGGGCGTGGCGCTGCTGCTCGCGGTGGCGGCGGGCTTCGGGGTGCTGCGCTGGCTGCTGCCGCACACGCCGGGCGCGTTCAAGGGGCCGGTGCTGGCCTATGTGGGGGTGATCCTGGCGATGTGCGTGGCGGCCACGGGGCATGCGGTGGCGACGGGGCGCTGGACCGTGCTGCTGGGGGCGGTGCTGTTCGCCATCTCCGACATCGCGGTGGGGCGGGAGCGCTTCGTTCGGTCCTCGCCGACGAACCACCTGTGGGGGTGGCCCACGTACTTTGGGGCGCAGGTGCTGTTGGCGTGGTCGGTCGCAACGCCATGACACGCACCATCCGGATACCCCGCTCTCAGACCAAGGGGCAGGCCCGGCAAAGTGCTGCTGGAGTTCTGGATCGGTGGTGTTCCACCCACCCAGGCAAAAGACATCGCCCAGGCCATTGCCTTGGCCAAAGGCCACGAGGCGTGAACGCCATGCGAAAAGCCGAACCCGCCAACAAGCGCAAGACCAAAACCAGGCCGTACGACGTGGTGGCGTACCTCAGCAGCCCCGAAGACATGGCCGCCTACCCGTACGCCTGGCTCGCCGAAGCACCCGACGACGCTGCCGGCATCGCCCGTGCCAAGGGCGTGCCACAGGTGGCCAAGGATGCGGGCCTTAGCTTCGTGTCGGCCGCGCCCATGGCGGCGGCCCTTCTCCACACCACTAGACTCTCACCTCTGCCGCTGAACCGCGCGCGGCCTGAAGCGCCATGCCACGGCCGGTGCGCGCAACCCACCCCACCGCCACCACCCCCCCATTTGCAGGAGCGCCTGTGTCCAACCCACCCCACAAAGACACGTCCAAGATGAGCTCGACCGAACTCCGCGAATACGCGGAGCGCTTGATGAAACAGGCCGAGGAACAGGCGACGAAGGAATTCGAATCCACGCTCAACTTCCTGTCGGACAAGCTCAGTCTGATGGGCAAGACGAAGAAGGACGCCGTCATCCATCTCATCAAGATGATGAAGTCCCACGAGGCGGAGGAGACGCTGGCCGAGCTGGCGGAAGGCGCGGGCTTCACCAGCCCCCGACGGGCCAAGGAGCGCGGCGATCTGGACAGCGAAGGGAATGCACCGGAGATTGGTGTGACCTACCAATTGCCCACGGGTGAAACCTGGAGCCGCAAGAGCAAGGTGGGGGCGACGAAGCGTGAGTTTGCGGCGTTTGCGAAGACGACGACTTGGGGGGCGATGAAGGTTTGAGGGGGTAAGCGGCTGCTTCTGCAGCGACCGAACTCTGACATCAAGCGGTCGTTCAGCGTGTGCAACGAAGAGCAACTTGAACGGTCTAGAGCGCCCGCAGATCGCCATCAAAAACCGTATTTGCGGGCTACTGGGCTTGCTCAGTAGTGCGGTGGCAGTTCGTCGCGCAGACTGCGAAAGACGGCGGCACCGTCAGCCGTGGGCATCTGGTTGCGCAGCGTGGAGAGCTCAGCGGTGAGGCGATTGATCTGGGCCTGTTGGCGCGCGACGATCTCGTTGAGCGTGTCCAGTAGGTCTTCGGCGAAGCTCGCCTTGATCTCGAGATGGGTGAGGCGGGCATCAGCGTCGGTGGGTTCCATCGGCAGTATTGTCTCGCGTCACGCGGTTGACCAACGCGCTAGGAGGCTTGGGCGGAGCGGCAACCTCCTGGGCGATGCCCACGCCTCTCCTGCTGGATTTGGGTCCCACATCAGCCGCTTCGGGCTCAGTTCAGTCTCACCTGGCATGGCGGCCATCGGCCAGAAGCGGGCATTGAATCCATAGGCCTTGGCTCCTCCATGCGCATTTTCCTTACAGCACTCTTTATTCTCATGTCCATGTCTGTTGAAGCGGGAAGCTACTTCCCGCCTGACTTCAAGGTGTTTGCATTCAAAGAAGGCGATCTTCTCGTGAGCATGAGGGGCGAAGGTAAGTTCGCAGTTAACAAAATCCTGAAAGTGGACCGCCATCAGATGAGAGCAGGCGAGTCGATCCTCATTCAAGGAAAGTTGTTTACGGCGACGGAGGACGACTACCTGCTGATCGTGAGCGCCGCCTATGGCGCCACACAGTTTTCCTCAATGGAGGAAGCGAGTGCTGCGGCGCAGAGCGGAAGTTGGCGAGTCGAGATCGACCACGTTCCAAATCGAGCATCTGGTGCCGCACAGAGGCAGACGCTTGTCGGGAATGCTGGAGTCAAGGAGGCGGAACTCGAAGGCTACAAGCGTTGGCGGCTGGAGTTTCTTGCAGGCCGGGCCGGAGTTTTCTAGCACGACGACTCCACATAGGTCAGCTTTGGGCCCGAAGGCGACGGTCGAGGCTACGCGGCGGGAGCGCGTATCCGAAAGTCAGTGCTCAGCGCGGCCTTGGCTCGCTTGCCAACTGCTTTAATACTTCTCCGAATCGTTTTCGGGCTTCGGGGGTAAGGCCACTCCACCGGGTCTCTTCACCGTACTCAACGAAAGCATTTACTTCGTCGGGCCGAAGTAAAGCGGGTACGAAGGACTTAACAGCGATAGACCAGAAAATATCTGCGCCAAACATGGGCGCTAAAGATGTGAACTCGTTCAAGAAGTCGATGACTTCCTGAGGCGCACGTGCGGCGGGAGGCTGTGGCGTTCTCCCGCGGATCTCAATCGGAGTTTCATACACATCCTCACCAACGCCTCTCAGGCTGGCGAATGCTCGCCGCGCGATGCCTTTCAGTTTGGCATCGTCGAAACGTTCAGTCTCTTTGCGCACATAGACCTCGACTTGATGCGGTCTCTTCTCGCTCTTGGGCTTCTCCCATACTGGAAAACATTCCCCATCGATGACGAGCGTGAAATCTTGGTCTGGGTAGCAGGAGTAGTGCAAAGGGTTCGATATCAACACGACCTTGCCCTCAAGGCTGCAGACAACGGTCCGGCCAACGGGGTTTCTATGCTTGTTCTGCAACAGTCCTAGAGGCAACCCAAATTCTTCTACCAATGACTCTGTGCAACGAACTTTTTCAAAGTGCATAGGCGTAGGAAAGGATCGAATCGTTGATTGACTGACCGCTTCTGGCCGATGGCCGCCATGCTAGCTCATGCTGCGATGGGCCCGTAGTGGACATCGCTCATGTCAAAAGTGGACGTGGCCTACCACGGCTGGCGTTGAGCTATGTAGGCGGAAAATCCTCGTAGCATTTCGGCAAATAGCCCCAAATTCGCATCACGTCTTTGCGAACTTCAAACTCCAGACCAATCTGTCGGAGCAATGAGACAAATCGATCTGTGTGATCGATATAGGAGGAACGCGGGAGAAGCATGCCAGGACGCGCACCGCCATCCTGATGAAGCCCGATATCAAGCCACTGCACACCTTTGAATGGGAACGGCAGGTGATAGAACCACTCAACGTCCCAGCCGGAAACACAGCCCTCTACCGACTTCGAACGATAAGACGGCCTCCAATCAGACATGCCACGAAAATAGGAAATGAGTTCGTTCCACTTCGTGTTGTTGGCTGCTCCGACCAACCCGCGAGAAGCTGCCACGGCACGCACATCACGCTCTTTGACACCTTCGGGGCAGGCATCTGCCATAGGGTACACATTCATGCGGGGCTCCATTGGGGAAGCGTCTGTTTGAGCAAGAAGCGCAATGTCCGCTCCTGGCCGATGACCGCCATGCTAGCTGAGGCTGCCTAAGGTCCGAAGCGGGTGCGGCTCCTTAGTCGCGACCTACGATGATCTCAAAGCTGCTGGCGTACTCCCAAGCTTCTGTATCTGCTGTCGGCAGGACTACGACCGTCTCGCCCGAGGCGAACTCAATCGTTAGGCGGTGGTTTGCCTCCGCGCTCAGCGCAATCGCATGCTGGCCAATCAACTTCACGAGCGCATCACAGAAGCCGAATTCTTCATGCCCATACGAGCCCCGGTGACCGCACACACTCGTCGCACCGTAGAGACTGATCCGAACGTCCCCGAACACCAGTTGTAGGTAGTCGTGGATAAACACGACCTGTTCGAGCTCGTCGACCGGAGCAAGTAGAGGCATATCGTAGATGTCCGCTTCTGGCCGACTCCTGCGAGTGGCAACTGCTTTGGCCAGGCTTCCAATCCGAAGCTCGTCACGATAGGACATAGAAACCCCAGACGCCGTTAGACAGCTCGCCTGCAGCAAACCTTGCTGTCTCGCCGTTAGCGTCGACTTCGTACACCCAAGCCTTGTGACGTTCAGACGGGTAACTCGGATGGGGCACGACCACCGCATCCACCGAGAGTTTCCTCCAGTTGTGCCGCCACAAGGCGACGCCGTTGACTGACACCGCGTCGCCCTCTAAGCCGACATGAACTGGACGCCATCCGGGAGTGAGTTCGCTTGGCAAGGTGATGTCTCGTAGTTCTAGCGTGAATGTCTGCTTCTGGCCGATTGCGGCAGTCTAGCTGTGATGTTGCAATAGGTTGTTCACCCGACGGCATCTGGGAGACTGGAGTTACCACGCTTCAGCACTCACAGAGGAAACCCGTCGGATGAACAGCCACAAGAATGCCAGATTGACGTTTGAAGGACGCAAATTGCTCATC
>QFCS01000416.1_pt1 | contig 72442 bp, 55 predicted proteins | sample 3576561 | NCBI WGS metagenome assembly QFCS01 | reverse complement strand
TCCCTCTTCGTCATGCTGAACTTGTTTCAGCATCCATGGCCGAACCTCTCGGTCAGCGTTGCGCCGAAGGAAACGGCGGGCCATGGACCCTGAAACAAGTTCAGGGTGACGAGATAAGAAACGGCTGATGTCGGTCGAAAGGGGAAGCGCTTCATTTTTGCGGCCTCTGCGACCTCTGCGCGAATCCATATCAAAGCCGCCTTCGCAGCCGCGACAGCTTCCGATCGATAGCCGCCCACCATCCAAGTCATAGCATTTGGACATAATCCACCGATATTTCTCGATTGGACTGATATGATTTTGACGCGCATCCCATAGGTGGCGGGTAGGCTCCGGGGTCGACCGGCCGAGTCCTGGCCGCGTGGGCGCGGCCGCTTCGCAGTTCAAAAGGTCCAGGCGGACGCATGATCCGCCGGTCGCGAGTGGGGAGGTTTTCGATGACAACGACGACATACAGGCTGGCTTTGGCGCTTTCGACGACGATGGCCGCCGCCCTGATCGCGGCCGCGCCCGCGGCCGCGCAGGACGCCGCGGCAGCGGCCGACGCGCCCTTCGCCAACAACGACATCATCGTCACCGCGCAGAAGCGCGCGCAGAATCTGCAGGACGTGCCCGTCGCCATCTCGGTCGTGTCGGGCGACATGCTGGAGCGCGCGAACGTCAATTCGGCCGAACAGCTTTTCCAGCGCGTCCCGACGCTGACCTTTCGCAAGGGCAACACCAACAAGGATTCGGCGCTGTCGATCCGCGGCGTCGGCACGATCAGTTTCTCGTCGGGGGTCGAACCGTCGGTATCGACGGTGATCGACGGCGTCGTCTATGCGCGCACCGGGCAGCAGACGTCGGACTTCCTCGACGTCGAGCGCATCGAGGTGCTGCGCGGGCCGCAGGGCAGCCTGTTCGGCAAGAACGCCAGCGCGGGCGTGATCAATATCGTGACGCGCGAGCCCGGCGACGCGCTGGGCGGTTATGTCGATGCCGCCTGGTACGAGGGCAATGAATATCGCATCCGCGGCAGCGTCGGCGGCGCGCTCGGCGACGGCGTCAAGGCGTCGCTCACCGGATTCTGGTCGCAATATGACGGCAACGGCCGCAACGTGTTCAACGGCCACAAGGTCAACGGCTATGAACATTGGGGCGTGCGCGGCAAGCTGATCGCCGAACCTACCGACGCGCTGAAGATCACGCTGATCGCCGATTATTCTAAGAACAGCGACAATGGCTATGCCGACAGCATCGGCACCGTCTTCTCGTCCGCCTATAATGACGCGGTGTTCAAGCCGAGCCTCGCGCCGCTGACGCTCGACGGCAAGAACAAGGACATCGACAACGACCTCGACCCCTATACCAAGGACAAGAACAGCGGCGTGTCGGGGCAGATCGACCTCGACCTCGGCGGCGCGACGCTGACCTCGATCACCGCCTATCGCCACTGGTATAATTTCCAGGTCCGCGACGGCGATTTCCGGTCGGACGCGCCCACTTATGTCAACACCGGCACCGCGTCGGGCGACGTGCGCTCGCACGACCGCGGCGACCTGAAGTTCGACCAGTTCACGCAGGAATTGCGCATCGCCTCGTCGAACCCGCAATTCTTCGAATATGTCGCGGGCCTTTATTATTACCATACGAAGGAAGTCGACTTCTTCAACCGCACGGTCACCGCCTGCACCGCCTCGACGCTGCCGACCGTCGGCGGACTGACGCCGTGCGCGGCCGGGTCGTCGACCTATACGACCAACGAGGGCAACGCCGACTTCACCACGACGCTGACCAGCTATTCAGCGTTCGGCCAGGGCACGCTCAACTTCACCGACGCGTTCCGCGGCATCCTGGGCCTGCGCTATACCGAGGACAAGGTTAGCTATGACTTCGCGCGGCGTTCGACCCAGACGACCGCCTTTGCCGGGGTGGCGCCGGCCTTCAGCGCCGACGGGTCGATCAAGGATCATGGCTGGTCGGGCAACGCCGGGCTGCAATATGACGTGACCGACGACATCATGGCCTATGGCATGTACACCCGCGGCTATAAGGGACCGGCGCTCAACGTCTTCTTCAACATGCAGGCGCGCGACACCGGCCGCATCGATCCCGAAAAGTCGAACGCCTATGAGGCGGGGCTCAAGATGCGGCTGTTCGACCGCAAGCTGACGCTGAACCTCGCGGCCTTCTATGCCAAATATAATAATTATCAGGCGAATTTCCTCGACATCGTCGCAGGGCAGGTCGTCACCCGCCTGACCAACGCCGGTTCGGTGTCGACGCGCGGCATCGAGATGGATTTCAACGCCGCGATCACCGACGATTTCCAGCTTTCGGGCGGCTTCAACTACACCGACGCGCACATCAACACCTTCATCTGCCCGACCGGCGCGGCGGTGACCTGTGCCGACGCGATCAACGGCAAGCCGCTGCCCTTTGCCCCCAAATATAAGGGCACGGTGACGATGGACTGGCGCCTGCCGCTGAACCTCGACGGCTTCAATGTCGATCTGAACAGCTCGCTCACCTATCAGAGCAAGACCAATTTCGACATCAACCAGAACCCCAACGCCTTTCAGAGTCCCTATGCGATCTGGGATGCGGGGATCACGCTGCGCACCGCCGACGACAAATATGCGCTGTCGTTCCTGGTCAAGAACATCACCGACAAGCAGTTCGTCATCCAGCGCATCCCGAACGGCACTTCGTTCATGCGCCAGATCACCCCGCGCGATGCCGAACGCTATGTCGGCGTCACCGGGCGGGTGAACTTCTGACCGGATATCCTCCCCGTCGCGAAGCGATGGGGAGGATAGGAAAGCCGTTCGTCATTGCGAGCGGAGCGAAGCAATCTCCTGCTATCGGCCTCGCGCTACGCCGAAAGCAGGAGATTGCTTCGTCGCTGCGCTCCTCGCAATGACGGTCCCGCTCAATACGAAAGGATTCCCGCCCATGGCGCTCGAGGCGCTCGACACCGGCTTTGCTCTTCGCCTCGGCGGGCGGACGATCCTGTTGCACCGCGCGGACGCCCCCTGTTTCTTCGTCGGGCGCGGGGTGCCGCATGTCCGCGGGGGGCTCGGCCATTTCGACGTCGCGCAGGATGTGATCGAGCGGCGGGCGCTGGCCCATGCCGAGGTTCAGGGCGATATCGTGCGCTTTGCCGAAAGCCACGGCGCGCCGTGGCTGCTCGAAGCGGCGGTGTCGGACGACGGCGACGATGCGGTGATTGCGCTCAAGGCGCTCGACCCGGCGCTCAACCGGCTGTGGCTGCGCCTTCCCGCGGAGGCGGGCGAGCATGTGTGGGGCGGCGGCGAGCAATTTTCCTATTTCGATCTTCGCGGGCGGCATTTTCCTTTGTGGTCGAGCGAGCCCGGCAACGGCCGCGACCCGTCCTCGCCGCTGTTCGAGAAGGTCGAGGCGCATCGCAAGGGCGGCGGCGGCAGCTATGCCCATACCAATTATCCGCAACCGACCTTTGTGAGTTCGCAGCGCTATGCGCTGCATGTCGACAGCTTCGCCTATGCGGCGTTCGATTTTCGCAATACCGATTATCACGAAGTCGAGGTGTGGGAAATTCCGGCCAGGATCGAGCTGTGGGCGCGGCCGCGTTTCACCGACCTCGTCTCGGCGCTGTCGGCGCGGTTCGGGCGCCAGCCGCCGCTGCCCGAATGGCTGCTGAAAGGCGCGGTGATCGGGCTCAAGGACGGCGACAGGAGTTTCGCGCGGCTCAAGGCCTTTGAGGACGCCGGGGTCGCGGTGTCGGGGCTGTGGTGCGAGGATTGGGTCGGCCTGCGCATCACCAGCTTCGGCAACCGGCTGTTCTGGGACTGGCAATGGAATGCGGAGCGCTATCCCGATCTGCCGGCGCGGATCGCGGAGCTGCGCGAACGCGGCATTCGCTTCCTCGGCTATGTGAATCCCTATCTTGCGGTCGACGGGCCGCTCTATGCCGAAGCGGCGGCGCAGGGCCTGCTGGTGATGCGGCCCGACCGCGACGAGCCTTATGTGATCGACTTCGGCGAGTTCGATTGCGCGCATGTCGACTTCACCAATCCGGCGGCGGCGGACTGGTTCGCCGACACGATCATCGGCGAGAAGATGATCGATTTCGGCCTGTCGGGCTGGATGGCCGATTTCGGCGAATATCTGCCCGTCGACGTCCGGCTGGCGAACGGCGAAAGCGGGATGACCGCGCACAACCGCTGGCCGGCGCTGTGGGGCGAAGTGAATGCCAAGGGCATCGCCGGACGCGGGCAGACGGGCGAGATGATGGTGTTCATGCGCTCGGGCGCCGCCGGGGTGCAGGGACATTGTCCGATGCTGTGGGCGGGCGACCAGGCGGTCGATTTCAGCCGCCACGACGGGATCGGCACGGTGATCTGTGCGGCGTTGTCGGCGGGAATGCTGGGCAATGCGCATCATCACAGCGACTGCGGCGGCTATACCAGCCTGTTCGACACCGTGCGCGATGCCGAGCTGGCGATGCGCTGGGCCGAGATGTCGGCCTTCACCGCAATGATCCGCACGCACGAGGGCAACCGGCCGCGGCAGAATGTCCAATATGACGACAGTCCCGAACTGCTCGCGCATTTCGCGAAGATGACGCGGATCTATGCGCATCTGGCGCCCTGTCTGCGGCGGCTGTCGCGCGAGGCGTCGGAGACCGGGTTGCCGGTGCAGCGGCCGCTGTTCCTGCATTTCGAGGACGATCCCGAAACCTATGCGATCCAGACCGCCTATCTGCTCGGCCCCGACCTGCTCGTCGCGCCGGTGATCGCGGCGGGGAAAAGCGAGTGGACGACCTATCTGCCCGCAGGGGCCGAATGGGTGCATGTCTGGTCGAATCAGACCTATGCGGGCGGCGGCGACGTGACCGTGGCGGCGCCGTTCGGGGAGCCGCCGGTCTTTTATCGCGCCGGGTCGAGCGACGCGGCGCTGTTCGCCGCGATCCCGTCGGCCTGAGCGGCATCCTTGAGCACCGCGACGAAGGCCGCGACGAGCGCGCTGCGACTGCGGTTGCGCAGGAGGTGGATGGCGTCGCGGGTGACTTCGGACGGCGGCAGCGCGATTATCGCGAGGCCGCTGCGCAGCGCCAGGCGCCGCGGCACGACGGTGATCGCGCGGCCGCTGCGCGCCATGTCGAGGCAGGCGGCGGTGGAATCGAGTTCATAATCGGGGAACTGTCCGGCGGCGAAGCGCGCGCGGATCGCACGCGGGAAATTGCTGCCCGGCGCGGGGCGCGGGAGCGCCCAGGGAAAATCGCCACTGTCGCCCTCCCCCCGCGCAAGCGGGTGATCGGGCGCGCAGACGAGCACCAGCGGCTCGGGCGGCAGCGGGATGCACAGCACCTCGTCGGCATGGCCCGACGAGGCAAATTTCGCGCGGTTGCAGACGACGAGATCGAGGCGGCGGTCGACGAGGGTTTCGAGCAATTGCTCCGACGGCCCGCCGGTGACGGTGACGCGCACCCCCGGATGCCCCGCGGCGAAGCGCGCGATCGCGTCGGTGAGCAGGGGTTGCAGCGGATAGGGACCGGCGCCGACCGCGACGGTGCCGCTGCTCGGCTGGCCGAGCCCGCGCGCTTCCTGTTCGAGGTTCGCCGAAGCGGCGATGACGTCGCGCGCCGAGCGGATCAGGCGGTCGGCATCGCTCGTCGGGCGGACATAATGGGTCGTGCGGTCGAACAGCGTGGCGCCCAGCTCCGCCTCGAGCTTCTGGATCGACCGGGTCAGCGCCGATTGCGTCAGGCCGAGTTCGTCGGCGGCGCGCGCATAGCTGCCGAGGCGGTAGAGCGTGTCGAAATGGCGCAGGCGGCGGAGGTTCATGCCGCGCACCATATCATTCCCATTATGCAATACCAATGCCCCGGTCATTCGCATAGCGTGACGCCATGAGCAGCACCCAACTCGACGCGCGGCGGCGTGCGCAAATCTTTGCCGAGCTGGAATCGCGGACGTTCGACCTTGCGGTGATCGGCGGCGGGATCACCGGCGCGGGGATCGCGCGCGACGCCGCGATGCGCGGGCTGTCGGTCGCGCTGGTCGAGGCGCGCGACTATGCGAGCGGGACGAGCAGCCGCAGTTCGAAGATGATCCACGGCGGACTGCGCTATCTGGCGCAGGGCGACATCGCGCTGGTCAAGGAAGCGGCGTCGGAGCGGCAGGTGTTGCGGCGGATCGCGCCGCATTTGACGCGGCTGTCGCCTTTTCTGATCCCGACGACGAACATGGCGATGACCGCGAAGCTGCGCACGGGGTTGTGGACTTTCGAGAAATTGGGCGGCGTGCCCGAGGCCGAGAAGCATGAGGTGATCGGCCTCGCCGAATTGCAGCGGCGCGAGCCGCTGATGCGCACCGACCGGCTGAATGGCGCGGTGCTCTATCCCGAGTTCCTGACCGACGATGCGCGGCTGGTGCTGGCGAATATCCGCAGCGCGCAGGGCGCTGGCGCGGTGGTGATCAATCATGCGGCGGCGTCGGACCTGACCGACAACGGGCTGGTCGCAATATCGGCGCTGGGCGATAATCTCGGCGCGCGGATCAGGGCGAAGCTGGTGGTGAACGCCGCGGGCGCGTGGGTCGACACGGTGCGCGGGCTCGAAGCGGGCGAAGACGATGCGCGGCTGTCGCTGAGCCGCGGCATCCATCTGGTGCTGCCGCGCGAACGGTTGCCGATCAACGCGACGATCATCATCCGCGCACCCGACAAGCGCAGCGTCTTCGCGGTGCCGCGCGGCGCCTTCACCTATATCGGCACGACCGACGTGTTCCACGACGGCGCCGATTACTGGCCCGCGCCGGCGCGCGCGGACATCGACTATCTGCTGCGCGCCACCGAAGCGGCGCTGAATATCGACCCGATCAGGGATGCCGAGATCGTCTCGCTCTGGTCGGGGGTGCGGCCGCTGATCGCGCAGCCGGGGAAGAAAGCGAACGAGGTGTCGCGCAAGGACGAGATATGGACCTCGCCGAACGGACTCGTCTCGATCGCGGGGGGCAAGCTCAGCGCCTATCGTGCGATGGCCGAGCGGGTGGTCGATCTGGTCGTCGAGCGGCTGGGCAAGAGCGCCCTGCCCTGTTCGACCGCCGAGACGCCTTTGCCGGGCGGATCGCGGAGCGTCGGCGACGCTTTGAGCCGGCTCGATCCGCGCGCCGCCGAGCGGCTGGCCGGACTTTATGGCGACGAAGCGAACGAGATACTGATCGCGGGCGGCGACGTCGCGGCCGAAGCGGCGCGCGCGGTGACGCACGAGGGCGCGGCACGGCTCGAGGATTATTGGGTGCGCCGCAGCGCCCGTGCCTGGTTCGACCGGGGCGCGGGTCTTGCCGCGCTGGCCCCCGCCGCCGACGCGATGGGCGCGCTGCTCGGATGGGATGATGCCGCCAGGGCGGCCGAGATCGCGCATTGCCGGCGGATCAACGATGAGAGCCGCAGGCTTTTGGGAGAGTGAGATGAGTTCGATTGCCGAAGCCCTAGCGAGCGCCATCGGCGCCGACCGCGTCGCGAGCGACGCCGATGCGCGACAAGCGCGGCGGTACGACCAGTGGGCGGTCAAGCATCTGCGCGACTGGCGCGGCGAAGCCGTGCCCGCGCCGGGCTGCGTCGTGCGGCCGCAGTCGGTCGAGGATGTGCAGAAGGTCGTGCGCCTTGCCGCCGAGCGCCGCGTGCCGCTGATCCCCTATGGTCTCGGCAGCGGGGTGTGCGGCGGGATCGAGCCGACGCCGGATGCGATCCTGCTCGACATGAGCGCGATGAACCGGGTGCGGTATATCGACAGCGGCGATCTGCTCGCGAGCTTCGACGCCGGACTCAACGGCATGGAGGCCGAAGAGGCGGTCGCGGCCCACGGCCTGACGATCGGGCATTGGCCGCAGTCGATCGCGATCAGCAGCGTCGGCGGCTGGGTGTCGACGCGCGCCTCGGGGCAATTCTCGACCGCCTATGGCAATATCGAGGACATCATCCATTCGATCGAGGCGGTGCTGCCGAACGGCGAACTGGTAACGCTGGGCAAGGCGGTGCGCGCCGCCGCCGGGCCCGATCTCCGCCACCTGCTGATGGGCGCCGAAGGAACGATGGGCGTCATCACCGGCGTGACCTTCTCGCTGCGCGCGAAGGCGCCGCACCGCGATTACAGCATCTTCTATGCCAGCGACATGCGCGCCGGGTTCGAGGCGCAGCGGCGGATCGTCCGCGCCGACTGGCGCCCGCCGGTGATGCGCCAATATGACGGACGCGAGGTGCGGCGGCTGTTCCGCGATCATGAACAGGGCGGCAAGGCAATGCTGCTGATGGTGCACGAAGGGCCGCAGGCGCGCGTCGAGGCCGAACTGGCAGCGATGCACGAGATTTGCGCGAGCGCGGGGCTTGAGGCAGGCGATCCGATGGCGGCGAAGCAATGGATCGAAAAGCGCAACCATGTGCCGAGCTGGCGCGACATGTTCGAGCGCGGCTATGTCGCCGACACGGTCGAGATTTCGGGGCGCTGGAGCGAGATCGGCGCGATCTATGACGGCAGCATCGCGGCGCTGAACGCGATCCCCGGCGTCATCAACGCGTCGGCGCACAGCAGCCATGTCTATCGATCGGGGATCAACCTCTATTTCAGCTTCGCCGCGACCTTCGAGGACAGCGCGAAGATGGAGCCCGCCTATTTCGCGGGCTGGCGCGCGATCATGGAAGCGACCGCGAAACATGGCGGCGGGATCGCGCACCATCATGGCGCGGGGCGATTACGCAAACCCTATCTGCATCATGATCTCGGCGGGAATGGCGTGGCGCTGTTGCGGCGGGTGAAGGATGCTCTCGATCCGGAGGGGATTATGAATCCAGGCAATCTGATACCCGGTGCGTGAATGGGACATCCATACACCCCGTCTCCCCGAGCGACGTCGAGCGGCCATGCCGAGCGAAGTCGAGGCAGCGACGTTGCAGGTTCTCGCTTCGCTCGAACAAGCACCTCGTCTTCGCTCGGGGATGCGGAATAAGATGGGTCAGTGAGTAAGGACGGCGCCCTCCTCCTCGCTCTCGACGCGGGCACCACCGGCGCCCGCGCGATGCTGGTCGATCCGGCGGGGACGGTGCTGGGCGTCGACAAGAGGCCGATCGCCAGCCGCTTCCCCGCTCCTGGAAGGGTCGAGCAGGATGCGGGCGCGGTGTGGGACATCTGCCGCGCGGTGATCGATGGCGCGCTGGCCGCCGCCGGGCGCAGCATCGCCGACGTCGGCGCGATCGGCGTAACGACCCAGCGCGCGAGCGTGGTCCTGTGGGACCGCGCGAGCGGCGAGCCGGTCGCGCCGATGCTGGTGTGGAGCGATCTGCGCGGGATGGACGAATATAAGGCGCTGCGCGCGGCGGGCTTCACCGCCTGGCCGCAGGTGCCCTCCGCCAAGCTGCCCACGGCGATCGCACTGGCGGGGCGCGATCCCAAGGACTTGCAATGGGGAACGCTCGATAGCTGGCTGATCTATAAGCTGAGCGGCGCGCATGTCACCGATGCCTCGGCGGGATGGCTGACGGGCTATTATGATTTTGCACGCGGGAGCGGGTGGGACGCGGCCTTGCTGGCGCACCAGCGCCTGCCCGCGAGCCTGTTCCCGGCGCAGGTCGAAAGCTGGGGCACGATCGCCGAAACCGACCCCGCCGTGCTCGGCGCGCGGGTGCCGATCACCGCGCTGATCGCCGACCAGGAGGCGGCGATGGTCGCGCACGGCGCGCTGGAGCGCGGCGACTGGAAAGCGACTTACGGCACCTCGGGCGTGCTGATGGCCGGAACCGGCGACACGCCGCAGGAGGTGCACCGATCCATGCCCGCCGAGGCGCTGGCCTTTGCGGGCGGCAAGCGGCGCTTCTGCGTCGAAGGGATGGTCAACACGACCGGATCGCTGGTCGAATGGCTGTGCGGCGGGCTGGGGCTGTTCGCGTCGCCGGCAGCGATGGAAGCGGCGGCGGCTTCAGTGCGCACGGCAGGGAATGTCGTGGTGCGGCCGTCGCTGGCGGGCATGGGCGCGCCGCATGGGCTGTTCGAGGCGCGCGGGCTGATCGCGGGGCTGAGCTTTGCCGATGGACCGGCCGAGGTCGCGCGCGCGGCGTTGCAGGGCATCGCCTTTCGCTTTCGCGAGATCGCCGAGGTGATCGCCGACGCGCTGCCGGTGCCCGAGGCACTGCCCGTCGCGGGCGGGCTGTCGGCGAGCGATACGTTGATGCAGTTGCAGGCCGATGCCTTGCAGCGCCCGGTGCGGCGCCACGCGGTGCGCGAGGCGAGCGCCTATGGCGCGGCGCTGGCGGCGGGGATGGGCGCGGGGCTGTTCGGAGAAAGCGACCTTCAGCGGCTGGCGCGATATGACGCGGAGTTCCTGCCGAAAGTCGGGCGCGACGAGGCCGATGCGGCGTTTGCGCAGTGGCGGGCGGCGGTGATGGTGTGAGATACCACCTTCCTTGGGCCCCTGCGAAGGCAGGGGCCCATCACCGGCCCTCTCGTTGTCAAGGCATCCGCAGTGCAGAATATGTGCGTTCGGTGATGGACCCCTGCCTTCGCAGGGGCACAGGGCTAGGCCCCGCTCACCTCGCGCCACAGCCCGCGCACGATGTCGCGCATCCTCTGCGCCTCGTCCCAGCGGTTCGTCAGTTCGCGGCCGTCGGGCGCGGTGATCGCATAGGGCGGCGGGCCAAGCTCGCACATGAAGGTCAGCGCGTCGCCCGCGCGCGCCTGTTCGAGCCACAGCTCGAAACCGCGGCGCCACCAGGCGACATGCTGGTCGAGCCAGCCCTTGTGCTGCGGCGCGTCCAGCGCGACCTGCACCTGATGCGTCGTCGAAACGCGGCCGTGGAAATTGTGGCTCCCCTGCAGGATCGTCTCGATCGCCGCGAGCTGGTCGCCGCGCAGCGGCAATTCCATCTCGCCCGCGACCGGATAGTGCGAGAGGTCGGCGGTCAGCGGCAGGCCGGGGCGTTCCTCGATCAGCCGCAGGGTGAAGAGGAGATCGTTGGTGAGGCGGCCGCGGTGGGTTTCGAACCAGACGGGCAGCGGCGCATCCTTCGCCGCGGCGGCGAGGCTGTCGACGAGCCGCAGCGCGGCGCCGAAATCGGCCGTCGGACCCGCGATCTGGACATTGAGATGATGCGCGCCGAGCCGCTGCGCCTCGCCGATCCAATGCGTGAGCTGATCGGCGTCGTGGACGAGCACCTGCCCCTCCCAAGCAAGGCCGCGCGGGTTCATGACGCGCGCGACGCCGTCGGTGCGCGCGATGCGCGCGAGGTTCGTCCCGACGCCGTCGAACCCCGCCGCGACGACCCGTTCGAGCGCATCGTCGAGGCGGTTTTCGATGTCGAAGCCGAGACATTGGTCGAGGCCCCAGACCGATTGAAGAACGAGCAGTTGCGGCATGACTTCCCTTTCAGACAGCGTTGTCATATCGCGATGGGGATGGGAGTCAACTAACTGCCCGACAAATGCAAAACACCCTCGTCATGCCGGACTTGATCCGGCATCCATTCAAGCCGCCAAAGGAAGAATGGACCCCGGATCAAGCCTGTCCTGAGCTCAGTCGAAGGGTTCGGGGTGACGAAATAAGAAACGATTACGAGAGGATGTCATGAGTAGCGAAGCCCCCGCCCCGCCCGCCCCTCCGCAGGTATCGCCCGCCTATCGCCGCTATGCGCTGACGGTGTTGCTCGTCATCTATATCCTCAATTTCCTCGACCGGCAGATCGTCTCGATCCTCGCCGAGCCGATCAAGCACGACCTCCATCTCGCCGACTGGCAGCTCGGGGTGATGACGGGGCTGGCCTTCGCGCTCTTCTACACCGTGCTCGGCATTCCGATCGCGCGCTATGCCGAGACGGGGCACCGGCCGCGGATCATCGCGGCGGCGGCGGGGCTGTGGAGCCTGTTCACCATCTCGTGCGGCTATGCGCAGAATTTCGTCCAGCTCACGCTGTGCCGCATCGGCGTCGGGATCGGCGAGGCGGGCTGCACCCCGCCCGCCCATTCGCTGATCACCGATTATACGCCGCGCGAAAAGCGCGCCTCCGCCCTCGCCTTCTATTCGCTGGGGACGCCGCTCGGCGGGCTGCTCGGGCTCGCGCTCGGCGGGCTGATCGCCGACGCCCATGGCTGGCGGACCGCCTTTCTGGTCGCGGGACTGCCGGGGCTGTTGATGGCGCTCGTCGCCTGGACGACGTTGCGCGAGCCGCGGCGGCAGATGCATGTCGACCTCGCCGTGCTGAAGGCCGCGCGCCCCGACTTCAAGACCGCGATGGCGGAGATCCGCGGCAAGCGCACCTTCTGGCTGATCGCCTTCGCCGCCGCGATCAAGGCGTTCATCGGCTATGGCGCCGCGGCCTTCATCGCGCCCTTCTTCTTTCGCAACCATGCCGCGGAACTGACCGCCATCGCAGCCGATTTCGGGCTGGGGCTGACCGGCTTCCTCGGCGTCGCGCTCGGCGTCGTGCTCGGGCTGACCGGCGCGGTCGGGACGTGGCTGGGCGGGTATCTCGCGGATCGCTATGGCGCGCGCGACCTGCGCGCCTATGTCGGCATCCCGGCGATTTCGACCCTGCTCGGCATCCCCTTCTATGTCGCCGCGCTGCTCGTCGATTCGGCGGTGACCGCGCTGATCCTCTTCGCCTTTCCGCCGATCCTCAACACGCTCTGGTACGGGCCGGGCTATGCCGCGGTGCAGGGGCTGGTGCGGCCGCAGACGCGCGCGACCGCGTCGGCGGTGCTGCTGTTCATCATCAACCTGATCGGGCTGGGGCTCGGCCCGCTCGGCGTCGGCGCGGTCAGCGATTTTCTAAGCGGGCCGATGGGGCTAGGGTCGGCGGAGGGCGTGCGCTGGTCGCTGATGATCTTCATCCTGTTCGGCGCGCTCGCCTCGGCGCTGTTCTGGATGGCGCGCAGTTCGATCCGTGAGGAGATGGTCAGTTGAGTATCGCCAGCATCGCTTTACCCCGCATCCTGCGCATCGGCGGCGGCGCATCGAATGAGCTGCCCGCGGTGCTGGCGGCGCTGGGGCTGGCGCGGCCGCTGATCGTCACCGACGCCTTTCTGCTGGGCAGCGGGCGCGTCGAGGCACTGGTGGGCGGGCTGGCGGCGGCGGGGATCGCGGCGCGCGTCTTTGCCGACACGGTGCCCGACCCGACGGTCGCGTCGGTCGACGCCGGGGTGGCCTGTCTGCGCGAGGGCGAGCATGACTGCGTCGTCGGCTTCGGCGGCGGCAGCCCGCTCGACAGCGCGAAGGCGATCGCGGTGCTGGGCGAGCATGGCGGGGCGATGGCCGATTACAAGGCGCCGCATGTGCAGGACGCGCCGGGGCTGCCGGTGATCGCGATCCCGACGACGGCGGGCACGGGGTCGGAGGCGACGCGCTTCACGATCATCACCGACGAGGCGACCGACGAGAAGATGTTGTGCCCCGGCCTCGCCTATCTGCCCGTCGCGGCGCTGGTCGATTATGAGCTGACCTTCACTAAGCCGCGGCGGCTGACCGCCGACACCGGGATCGATTCGCTGACCCACGCGATCGAGGCCTATGTGTCGAAGCGCGCGAATCCGTTCAGCGACGGCATGGCGCTGCTCGCGATGCGCGCGATCGCTCCGAACCTGCGCCGCGTGTGCCGCGACCCGATGGATGCGGCGGCGCGCGAGGCGATGATGCTGGGCGCGACGCAGGCGGGGATCGCTTTCTCGAACAGCTCGGTCGCGCTGGTCCACGGGATGAGCCGGCCGATCGGCGCGCATTTCCATGTCCCGCACGGGCTGTCGAACGCGATGCTGCTGCCCGCGGTGACCGCGTGGTCGGCGCCCGCGGCGCTGCACCGCTATGCCGATTGCGCCCGGGCGATGGGGGTGGCGGACGAGACGGAGGGCGATCAGGCGGCGGTGGCGCGGTTGCTCGACGAACTCGCGGCGCTCAACCGCGAGCTGGAGGTGCCGGGCCCGGCGGCGTGGGGCATCGACGCGGCGCGCTGGGACGCGCTGGTCCCGACGATGTGCGCGCAGGCGGCGGCATCGGGATCGCCCGCGAACAATCCGCGGGTGCCGGATGCCGAGGAGATGGCGATGCTGTATGCGCAGGTTTGGGCGGGGTAGGCTTTTCGTTCATCGGCAGGCAAGCCGCGCCCTGCTTAAGCGCGCTCGCCCCGTCTCCCTCTCTCCTACGTCTCATCGAGGAGGCGGGGCATCCCCACACAGCATCGTCACCCCGGACTTGATCCGGGGTCCCGCTTTTCACCGTCGCTGAGCGGGACCCCGGATAAAGTCCGGGGTGACGAAAAGGAGTGCCCGTTGGAAGGTCAGAGTGTCAGCGGTCCGTGCTGCATCTTCGGCAGCACATGGCGGGCGAAGAGGTCGGCCTCCGCCGCGTGGGGGTAGCCCGAGAGGATGAAGGCCTCGATCCCCATGTCCTGATAGCGGTTCAGCTTCGCGAGCACCTGGTCGGGGTCACCGACGATCGCGGCGCCGCAGCCCGAGCGGGCGCGGCCGACGCCGGTCCACAGATTATCCTCGACATAGCCGTCGTCGGATGCGGCCTCGCGCAGCGCGACCTGCGCGTTGACGCCGAAACTCTGCGAATCGAGCGACTTGGCCTTGATCGCCGCGCCCTTGTCGGCGTCGAGCTTCGAGAGCAGGCGGTCAGCGGCGGTGCGCGCTTCGCTTTCGGTGTCGCGGACGATCATGTGGGCGCGATAGCCGAATTTGAGCGTGCGGCCATAAGCGGCGGCGCGCGCGGTCATGTCGGCGATGATCTCCTTCACCACCTCCTCGCGGTCGGGCCACATCAGGAAGACGTCGCAGCCCCTTGCCGCGGCATCACGCGCGGCGGGAGAAAGCCCGCCGAAATAGAGCGGCGGCGCCTTGCCCGACACCATACCGATACGCGGCGGATCGAGCTTCAACTTCCAATGCTCGCCGTCATGGTCGAGCGCCTCGCCATTGAGCAGCGTCTTCAGGATATGCATCGCCTCGACCGTGCGGCGATAGCGCGGTTCGGACTCCATCGTCTCGCCCGGCATGTCCGACGAGATGATGTTGACCGTCAACCGGCCGCCCAGGATGCGGTCGATCGTCGCGATCTGGCGCGCGAGCTGCGGCGGCCATGTCTCGCCGATGCGCACCGCCATCAGCAGGCGGATGCGCTTGACCATCGTCGCGATCGCCGCGGCGAAGGCAGTGGTGTCGATGCCGAGCGCATAGCCCGAGGGGAGCAGGATATTGTCGAATCCCAGACTGTCCGCCTGCATCACGATGTCGCGGCAATGCTCCCAGCTCGATTTGAGCATCGGGTCGGGAACACCGAGAAATTCATAGTCGTCGTCGCAAAGCGCCGAAAACCAACTGACTTCGCACGCGCGGTCGGTCATGGCAGATTCTCCCCCATCGATGTTTGCAGCACCGCATACCATTCGGCGCGCGTCCAGCGCGGCACGAAGGCCTGCGGAATTTCCTTGATCCGGCCCGGATTTTGGGTGCCGACGATCGGGATCGGGCGCGCGGGATGCGCCATCACCCAGCTATAGGTCGCGGCGGCGCGCGAGACGTCATATTCGGCGGCCTTGGCGTCGAGCAGCGCGGCGATGGCGCGCGCGCGTTCGTCGGCCGGATCGCCGAGCCGGCCGCCGCCGAGCGGCGACCAGGCGAGAAAGGTCATGCCCTCCGCCATCGACTGGTCGAAGATGCCGTCGAACAGCGGGTTCAGGTGAAGCGGCGAGAACTCGCTCTGGTGGCTGACCACCGGGACGGGCAGGAATTTGGCGAGCGCCGCCGCCTGCGACGGCGTGAAATTCGAGACGCCGATCGCGCCGATCTTGCCCGCGCGATGCGCTTCCTCCAGCGTGCGCGCCGCTTCCTGCGGATGGGTGAGCAGGTCGGGGCGGTGGATCTGCCACAGTTCGACACGGTCGGTGCGCAGGCGCTTCAGCGAAATGTCGATCGCCGAGGCGAGATAGGGCGCGCTGCTGTCGTAGGGAACGCCGAGGACGATCCCGCCCTTGGTCGCGAGCAGCATCTTGTCGCGCAGGCCCGGCGCCTCGGCGAAGACCTCGCCGAGCAGCGCCTCGGCTGAGCCGAAGCCGCCGGGGGTGTCGCAGCCGTAGATGTCGGCAGTGTCGAAGAGAGTCACCCCCGCCTCGAACGCCGCGTCGATGCGCGCGCGCGCGGTGCCGATGTCGGCGCCGGCGAAACGCCACATGCCCCAGGCGATGGGAGCGACCTCTTGGCCGGCGAGAGACACGGTGGCGGGAGCGGGCAAATAATCTGACATCGCTGTCATATACTCCATGGTTTAACGGATGGGAAGCGGGTTTCTATACGGTGCAGCCAATCTTTTGCGTCGTCATCCCAGCGAAAGCGGGGATGACGAGAATTACCTTCAATGCGCCAACACCGGCGCCTCGCCATCCTCCCCTTCATCGACAGCGACGATGCGCGGCAGGATGAGATGGATCGCGGCGAGCGCGGCGAGATAGGTGAAAGCGCAGATGAGCATCATCGGCATGTAGCCACGGCCGGTGTCGAGCGACCAGCCCGCGAACTCGATCATCGCCATGCCCGACAGGTTCCCGGCGAAGGCGCCGATGCCGATCGCCGAGCCGACGATCTTTGCTGGAAAAACATCGGTGGTGAGGCCGAAGAGATTGGTCGAGAATCCCTGATGCGCGAACAGGCCAAGGCCGAGGATCGCGGCGGCGACCCACGCGCTGTCGGCGTGGACGAGCAAAGGCACCGGCAGGATCAGCACGGCATAGATCAGCATCGAGGTCTTGCGCGCGGCGTTGACGCTCCACCCGCGGGTCATCAGCAGCGACGGCAGGAAGCCGCCGGTGATGCCGCCGAGCGCCGCCATGAAATAGACGAAGGCGACCGGAAGCCCGAGCGTTCCCTGGCTCAATCCGAAGACGCGGTGGAAAAGGTCGGGCATGAAGAAGAGCAGAAACCACCAGACCTGATCGGTGAGCGCCTTCCCCAGGATCACCGCCCATTGGCGGCGGTCGCGCAGCAGGCTGCCCCATGCGATCTTCGTCGCGGCGGCGTCGGCGGCGGCTGGGTGTTCGGGCGGCTGTTCGGGGATGCGGACCATCAGCCAGACCACCACCCAGACGAGCCCGAGGCCGCCCGCGATCAGAAAGGTCGACTGCCACCCCCACATCAGCGCCATCAGCGGGATCAGCAACGGCGTCAGGATCGCGCCTACATTGGGCGCGATGCCGCCGAGGCCGAGGACGACCGAGCGCTCCTTGGCGTTGAAATAGGTCGCGGCGGTCTTCACCGCCGCCGGGGTGCCGATCGATTCGGCGGCGCCGAGCACCGCGCGCGAGGTGACGAAGCCCGCGACTGTGGTCACGAAGGCGTGCGCCATGCCGGCGAGGCTCCACACCCCCACCCCGATCGCGAAGCCGCGGCGCAGCCCGACCTTGTCGATGAACCAGCCGGTGCCGAGAAAGGCGAGCGCGGCAGCGAATTGAAAGGCCGAGGCCATGTGGCTGTAATCGCGGTCGGTCCAGCCGAACTCGGCCTGGAGGGTCGGTTTCAGGAGCGCGAGAATCTGGCGATCGACATAGTTGAGCACGATGGCGACGAAGACGAGCCCCACCAGCAGCCAGCGGCGTTTATCGGCGATTTGCGCCACAATCGTCTCTCCCCGAATCTGTCTTTGATCGATAAGATAACGTTGTCATATGAGAATGGACAGACGTTTTTTCACTATGGCGGCTTTGGGGTGGGGAGGGGACGTTCCCTCTTCGTCATGCTGAACTTGTTTCAGCATCCATGGCCGAACCTCTCGGTCAGCGTTGCACCGAAGGAAACGGCGGGCCATGGACCCTGAAACAAGTTCAGGGTGACGAGATAAGAAACGGCTGATGTCGGCCGTTTTCAGACCGCCGGCTGCGCGGGAGCGGCGACTGTTATCGGTCCGCTTCAGCTTTTCGGCGGCGCCGTCGACCCGCGCACGACCAGTTCGTGCGGCAATTGGCGCCGCTCGATCCGTTCGCCGAATTCGAGCAGCAGATCGGCGGCGGCATAGCCGAGGTCGCGGATCGGCTGGCGGATCGTCGTCAGCGCCGGCCAGACGACCTGCGCAAGGTCGGTGTCGTCGAAGCCCGCGACCGACAATTGGCGGGGCACCGACACGCCCCGGCGATGCGCGGCGGCGAGGACGCCCGCGGCCATTTCGTCGCTGCTCGCGAAGATCGCGGTCGGCGGCTCGTCGAGGGCGAGCAGCGCCTCGGCCGCCGCGGCGCCCGACTGAAAATCGAACTGGCCGGGAAAGACGAGCGCCGCATCGAAGCCGATCCCCGCACGCTGAAGCGCCTGCCGATAGCCGGTCAGCCGCTGACCGCTGGCGAAATAATTGGCATGGCCGGTAACCAGTCCGATACGGCGGTGGCCCAGCGCGATCAGATAAGCGGTCATGTCGTCGGCCGCCTGAACATTGTCGATATAGACCGCCGAGGTCGCGGTGAGATCGGTCCCCGGCTGGACGCGCACGACGGGAAGCTTGCGGCGGAACAGCTCGGCGAGCGCGGTGCCGACGTCGGTCACCGGCGGCGTCATAATGATGCCGTCGAGCTGCGCCTGATCGATCAGCGCGCCGATGTCGTCGACCAGCCCCGGCGAGTTGATGTCGCACGGCTGGACGATCATGCGGAAATCGGCTTCGCGGCAGCGCTGTCCGACCCCGGCCTGCATGTTGAAGATATAATAGGGGCTGGGATTGTCGTGGATCAGCCCGATCTGGAACGAGCGCCTGCCGGCAAGCGTGCGCGCGGCGAGGCTGGGGTGATAGTTGAGGCGCGCGACGGCTTCCTCGACCTTTTGCCGCATGTCGTCGCTGACATAGCGTTCCTTGTTGAGCACGCGCGACACGGTCTTGATCGACACGCCCGCGACGCGCGAGACATCCTTGATCGTCGCCCGGGTCATGCGCGCATACGCTCCGCACCCGTGTGGCAATATGGCATCCCGGCTCCCCTGCTGACCACCGCTGTCTGCTTAGGCACGTCCCCCGCCCTTTCGCAAGAGAAGCCTGAAGCGCATGATTTTGCCGCTCGCCGCGCGGATGCCGACCGGCGCGCGAAAGGCCTTTCAGCCTCCATCTTGCAAGGACCCGGGAAAGAGAGTGGTGCCGCTTACAGGACTCGAACCTGTGGCCCCATCATTACGAATGATGTGCTCTACCAACTGAGCTAAAGCGGCAACGAGGCGCGCCTCTATCAGCGTGGCGAAACGAAAACAAGCATCTTGGAACGACTTTAGCAGGGAGATGCCAGCGGGTGGCGAGCCCGTCCCGCTGCGTCGCCCATGGCACGCGGAATCGATTGCCGGATTCGGCGAGGCGGACCCCGCCATGCGCTTTGAATATCAACGCCTTTTCGGATCACGCGCCGCTTTGCTTCGCGGTCCGCGTGGGATATGCTGGCGCCCGGCAAATGGGGCTTGCCGCTTCGGGCCCATCCGGCCCTCTTCGACGAGGGGAGTTTGCCATGCGTAAAATATGGATCGTCGCGGCCACCGCGATCGGCCTGTCGGGCGCCGTGCCCGCCCATGCCAGCGAAAAGGGGTGGAACGACGCGGGGTCGATCGCGCGCGATGCGCTGGTCGTCGCAGCCTTCGGCGTGCCCGCGGTCCAGGGCGACTGGGACGGCGTATTGCAGGCGGGCGGCAGCATCAGCGTCGCAGCCGGTGCCACCTATGGCCTCAAGCAAGCCTTTCCCGAACGGCGCCCCGACGGCAGCGATACCAAGAGTTTCCCGTCGGGCCACACCTCCATGTCCTTCGCCGCCGCGGCGACGCTCCAGAATCGCTATGGCTGGAAGGTCGGCGTCCCGGCGCAGATCGTCGCCGCCTTCGTCGGCCTGAGCCGCGTCGAGGCCCGGAAGCACCATGTCCACGATGTCCTCGTGGGGGCCGCGATCGGCGAGGCGTCGGGCTTTCTGATCACTCGCCGCGCGAACGACAGGGTTCAGGTCTTTCCCTGGGGCGACACCAAGGGCGGCGGCGTCGCGGTGACGATGCGCTTTTAGGACCAGTTGTCGGCGGCAGCCGCCGGCTCACCCCCACAGCGCGGGCTCGGCCGGGTGGATGAGGCCCTGTTCATAGCGCATCGCAGGGGTCCGGTCCCAGGCCAGCAACAGGGGGCCGTCGAGGTCGACGAAACGCGCACGCTGGGCGACGAGGTGGGCGGGCGCCATCGCCAGCGACGTGCCCGTCATGCAGCCGACCATGATGCCGAGCCCCGCCGCCTCGGCCGCGTCGGCGAGCGCCAGAGCCTCGCTCAGCCCGCCGGTCTTGTCGAGCTTGATGTTGATATAGGCATAGCGCCCGATCACCGCCGGCAAGGACTGGCGGTCGAGGCAACTCTCGTCGGCGCACAGGGGAACCGGGCTGGCATAATCGGCGAGCGGCGCGTCGCCGCCGGGCGGCAGCGGCTGTTCGATCAGCGCCACGCCGAGTTCGGCCAGCGCCGGAGCCATATAGCGCAGACCATCCATCGTCCATCCGCCATTGGCGTCGACGATCAGTTCGGCATCGGCGCGCGCGCCGCGCACCGCGGCGACGCGCCGCAGATCGAGCGCCGCTTCCTCGCCGCCGAGCTTGATCTTCAGGCGCGTCCACGCCGTCCTGCGCGCCGCCTTTTCGGCCATGGCGGCGGGCGCATCGATGCCCAGCGTGAACACGGTCGGCAGCGCCGCCGGCGCCGGGCACCCCGCCAGCGCCGCGACGCTGGTGCCGCGCCGTTTCGCCTCGAGATCCCACAAGGCGCAGTCGAGCGCGTTGCGGATCGGACGGGTGAGCGGCAGCGCGGCAAGGCCGGCGCGGTCCAGCCCCCGGGCGACATGATCCGACAGCGCCCACGCATCCGCCATCGCCCGGTCGCGCAGCGCCGGATCGCTTTCGTGCGGTTCGCATTCGCCGCGCCCGACATGGCCGTCGGCGGCGATCTCCGCGACCATCACCTGGCTGTGGCGAAATTCCATCCGCGAGATCCGGAACGGTTCGCGCAGCGGAATATTCTCCGCGAACACATGCAGCGAGGGCGCGGCCGGCAGGCCGGAGCGGGACATCATCGGCGATCCTTGAAGCTGTTGTCGAGCCGGTCGCAGACGACATCAAATGATCATTTATTTGTCAATGTAAATTATATTACATGCGAATTAGGGACGCGCGGAGCCAAGGCCGCATTGGCGGCGGATCATCCGTCCTGTCAGCAACGGGCTGACGCACGCGATCAAACTGGCGTATCCGCGGGCCATGATCATGATCCGACCTTCCCGCCCCGATGAGGGCGACCGTATCATCGAAATCTGGCGGGGTGCCGTTGACGCCACGCATGATTTTCTGACGCCCGAGGATCGTCTTGCCATCGACGAAATGGTGTGCGGCTTTCTGCCGCACGCGCCTCTCTGGCTCGCGGTCGGGGAGAATGACTATCCGCTGGCCTTCATGCTGATCGACGGCGGACATATGGAGGCGCTATTCGTCGATCCCGTCCGGCGCGGAACCGGCATCGGTGCCGCGCTTGTCCGGCACGGACTGACGCTTCACCCGGCCATGACAACCGATGTCAACGAGCAGAACGATCAAGCCGTTCGCTTCTATGAACGCATGGGATTCAAACGGACGGGCCGCTCGCCGACCGACGAGCAGGGCAGGCCCTATCCGCTCATCCACCTGGAATATCGGGACTGATCGGCCGACCTTCCGAAGCATATGCCGGCAACGTCACGGCGCCGGATTTACCGGATCAGCGCCATCGGCCCGGCGCGGCCGCGCGCGGTCAGGCCGACCCCGGCCGCATCCCGGCCGCCTCCGCCACGATCCAGTCGCGCAGCAGGCGAAAGCGCGGATAGCCCAGCCGGTCGTGCGGATAGACGAGATAATAGGCCAGGCGGCTCTGCAGCGGCCGGTCGACCGGAATGACCAGCGCGCCGCTCGCCAGTTCCTGCGCGACGAGGAAGCGCGGCATCATCGCCACGCCGCCGCCCGACACCGCGGCCTGCGCCAGCATCATGAAATGATCGAAGCGGCCCGACAGTTTCACCGGCCCCGTCACGCCGTTCAGCGCAAACCAGTCCTCCCAGGCGCTCTGGCGCAGCGACTGGCCGAGCAGGGGGCAGCCGATCAGGTCGGCCGCCCCGGCGATATCATGGTCGGCCAGAAAGGCCGGCGCGCAGACCGGCACCGATTCCTCGGGAAACAGCAGGTCGTGCGCGACATTTTCCCAATCGGGCCGGCCATAATGGATCGCGGCGTCGAATCCGCTCGCCGCCAGTTCGAACGGCTCCGACCGCGCGGCCATGTTCACCACCATTTCGGGATGGGCGCTGGTCAGTTGCGGCAGGCGCGGCGCCAGCCAGCGCATTCCGAAGCTGGGCAGCGTGGCGATGGTGAACTCGCCGTCGCGGCGTTTCGCCATCGCCTCGCCGGTCGCGCGGCGGATCGCATCGATCGCGGGGCCGATCGCCTCGGCATAGGCGGCGCCCGCTTCGGTCAGCACGATACGCCGCCCCGCCCGGTGGAACAGCGCCTGCCCGACAATCTCCTCCAACTGCGCGATCTGGCGGCTGACGGCGCTCTGCGTCAGGCCGGTTTCGCGAGCCGCCAGCGACACGCTTTCGTGCCGCGCGGCGATCACGAAGCTCTGCAGCACGCCGACGGGCGGCAGCAGGCGGCGGCGCAGGTCGTTCATTCCATTTCCTCATAAGCAATTGCCGCAATCTCGTTGGAAGGCTGGGCGGCATCTACGTAAGAAATGTGACAGATATCGATAAGGAGTGCAATCATGGGCGTTCCGTTCAAATCCACCTGTCCGGCCGACGACAGCCTGGTGTGGGAAGGCCCGGCCGACGATGCCGCCGCCTGCGCCGCCGCCGTTGGCCGCTGCCGCGCGGCGCAGCCAGGCTGGGCGGAAACCCCGCTCGACGCGCGGATTGCCGTGGCCCGGCGCTTCGCCGCCCTGGCGCGCGAGCGCGCCGACGAAGTCGCCGCGCTGATTGCGCGCGAAACCGGCAAGCCCTTGTGGGAAACGAAGATCGAGGCGGCGGGCATCGCCGGCAAGGTGGACCTGTCGATCGCCGCACAGGCCGAACGCGCCGGCGAACGCCTGTCGCCCACCCCCTTTGGACAAAGCGTGCTCCGCCATCGTCCGCATGGCGTGCTCGCTATATTGGGGCCGTTCAATTTCCCGGCGCATTTGCCCAGCGGGCATATCATCCCCGCCCTGCTCGCCGGAAACGCCATCGTCTTCAAGCCGTCCGAGCTGACGCCCGCGGTGGGCGAGATGCTGGCCCGGCTGTGGCGCGATGCCGGCCTGCCGCCCGGCGTTCTCGAACTGGTGCAGGGCGGGCGCGCGACCGGCGCGGCGCTGATCGATTGCGCGATCGACGGGCTGCTGTTCACCGGCTCCGCGCGCGCGGGCCTGCATTTCCAACAGCATTTCGCGGCGCGCGCGGGCTTTCTGCTCGCGCTCGAACTGGGCGGCAACAATCCGCTGATCGCCTGGGACGGCGATGCCGAGGCCGCGGCGGGAATCATCGCCCAGTCCGCTTTCCTGACCGCCGGGCAGCGCTGTTCGTGCGCACGGCGGCTGATCGTCCCCGACAATGACGACGGCCGCGCGATCGTCGATGCCGCCGTCGCGCTTGCCGAACGGCTGCGGATCGGCCGCTGGGACGCCGACCCGCAGCCCTTCATGGGCTCGCTGATCTCGGCCGAAGCCGCGGCCGCGGTCGACCAGGCCACCGGCCGGTTCGCGGCGCGGGGCGGCGTGATGCTCACCGGCGCGCGCGACAGCCTGCCGGGGCGCGCGTTCCGGGCACCGGCGATCGTCGACATGAGCGCCGCCCGGCGCGACGATGAGGAGATTTTCGGTCCCGTCCTGCAAGTGCTGCGCGTGCCCGATTTCGATGCCGCGATCGTGGCGGCGAACGACACCGCCTATGGTCTGTCGGCGTCGCTGCTCAGCGCCGACGACCGCCTGTGGGATCGCTTCCTCGCCCGCTCGCGCGCCGGGGTGGTGAACCGCAACCGGCCGACGAACGGTGCTGCGTCGAACCTGCCCTTCGGCGGCTCCGGCGCGTCGGGCAACCATCGCCCCAGCGCCTGGTATGCCGCCGACTATTGCGCCTATCCGGTGGCCAGCGCCGAAGCTCCATCGCTCCAGCCGGGGGAGCCTGATCTTTCGCGGTTTCTGGAATCCGGCCCGACATCCTAGCCCCGCTCTATCCTACCGGCCGGGTAACTTGCTTCTTCTTGACGTCAGATTTATGAAATCAGAATAGCAATGTTTCAAATCGAGAGCCGAATGCCGGATATTTTCGAGCGCCTGGAAGCGGAAAACGAGACCTATACCGCGGCGGAGCGCCAGATTGCGCTCTTTCTGCTCAACAATCGCGACCTCATTCCCTTCGAGACCGCCGCCTCGATCGCCAGCCGCCTCGGCGTCAGCGCGGTGACCGTGGGGCGCTTTTGCCGAATGCTGGGCTTTCAGCATTTCCGGGACCTGAAGGAACAATTGCGCGGCTCGGCCAACCTGCCCTGGCTGCAAGGCCATGAATTTCAGGAATTTCTGTCCGACTTCAGCGACAGCGACAAGCGCCGCAAGACGCTCGAGCGCGAAATCGAGCTGATGGTAGCGGTGTACGAACGGTCCCAGAACAAGGTGTGGAAGGATGCGGTGGCGCTGATCGCCGGCGCCGAACGCGTCCAGATCATCGGTTTCCAGACCGAGCGGGGGATCGCGGCGCTGCTGGCGCATAATCTGCAATATGTCCGCCCCGGCATCGAACTGATCGACGGATCGTCGGGCCATTTCGCCAATCTGCTGCTCGAACGGCCCAAGGGCCGCTGCCTGATCATCATCGACATACGCCGTTATTCGAACCAGTCGCGGCAACTGGCCGAAAAGGCGGCCGAGGCCGGTATTCCGCTGATCATCATCACCGACACGCTGTGCGACTGGGCGCCGCGGCTGACAACCCATGTATTGACCGCCGACGCCGACGGGGCGCTGTTCTGGCATTCGTCGGTGCCGATGGTGGCGCTGCTCAACCTGCTGATCAACGATGTGGTGGGCAAAAGCGGCGGCCATGACGTCGAACGGCGGCTGGAACAGGTCAGCACGCTCTATGATGAATTCACCGGCTTCGTCCGCCCCGGGCGCAACCGCGGCGCTCCGTCCTGATGCGACGGAGCGGATAGCGGCAGGCAGGCACGCCCTCGCCGCCGCCTCCAGCATGGGACCGCCAGAAATCCTACATTCCGGCCGCGAATGAATAGCTGCGGATCGATTGATGGAATTTCGTCCGATTGCGTCGCATCGGAGAAACCACATAATCGGCGAGGCGCTCATGACGAACCGGATCAGACCGCAATATTTGGAAGAGATGCTGACCGGCATCGTCGGACCCGCTCGGGCGGCGCACGCCCTCGACCGGATCGCCGTCCCGGCGGCGGTGGACTGGTCCCCGGCCGATGGCCGCATATCGGCCGCGATGTTGGCGATGACGCTCAATATCCTTCTGTTTTCCGACCTCTATGACCGGGTTCCGACGGCGCGCCGCTGGATCGAGGCGCAGGCCGGGGCCGGATCGGCGCAACGGCTCGATCATGGCGCGCTCCGGACGATCCGTTTTCCCGGCCGCGGAACCGGCGCGCTACCCGGCGGCATCGATGCCTTTGCCCGCATTCTCACCCCGCTGGGCTATGCGGTTGCCGCCGATTATCCCCTGCCCCGGCTCGGGATGACCGGCCGCGCCTTCCGGCATCGCGACCTTCCCGACACGATCCCGCAGTTCTTCGTCAGCGAATTGCACACCGATCGATTCGATGCCGCCTTCGTCGATGCGGCGGACCGGGTGTTCGGGTCGAGCCGCGATCCGCTGTCCAAGTCCTCCCGCGAGTTGCTCGACCTTCTGGAACGGCAAGGCTGGCTGACGCGCGAGCAGGCCGACGAGTTGCTCCCCGCCATCGTCGCGGCCTTTTCCCGCACCCACGATATTCCGCGCCTGGCGGACTATGATATCCTGCGCGCCAGTTCGGCCGAGGCGGCGTGGATCGCGACGGAGGGCAACGCCTTCAATCACGCGACCAGCCGCGTCGCCGATGTCGAAGCGCTTGCGAGGCAGCTCCGGCAGCAGGGCTATCCGGTCAAGGATGCGGTGGAACACTCGGCGTCCGGGCGCGTCCATCAAACGGCGTTCCGGGCCGATCCGGTATCGCGGCGCTTTCGGAGCGACCGCGGATCGATCGTCGCGCGCAAGGTGCCCGGTTCCTTCTATGAATTCATCACGCGCGATGTCGATCCCGCCACCGGCCGGATCGACCTGGCATTCGACAGCGGCAACGCCACCGGCATTTTCGCGGTGACGCAGGCGGCGGCCTGACCCGCATGGAGCCGTTGATCGCCGCGCTGACCGACCTCCTCGGCCCCAATCATGTGATCGTCGACGCGCACGATCTGGCCGGCCTCGCCCGCGATGGCCGCGGCGCGTTCGGTCGGCCCTTGTGCGCCGTGCGGCCTGCCACGGCTGCGCTCGTCGCGGGCGTGCTGCGATTGTGCCGGGACTTCGGCGCCGTCGCGGTGCCGCGCGGCGCGGGCACGGGCCTGTCCGGCGGAGGCTGCGCCGACGACGGCGGATCGCAGGTCGTGATCCTGACCGACGGGCTAAACGGCGCGATCGACATCGACGCCGCGAACCGGACTGCGTCCGTCGGTGCGGGCGTGCGCCTGTCTGCGCTCAACGCGGCGGCGCGGGGCCATGGGCTGTTCCTGCCTATCGACCTGGGGGCCGACCCGTCGATCGGCGGCATGATCGCGACCAATACGGGCGGCGCGCGATTGCTGCTCCACGGCGACATGCGCCGGCACGTTCGCGCGATCGAAGTGGTGTTGGGCGACAGCGAAATCGTGCAACTGGGAAGCCCGCTGTGGAAGGATAACAGCGCGCTCGACCTCAAGCAGATGTTCATCGGCGCCGGGGGCGCAACCGGGATCGTCGCCGGCGCGACGATCGCGCTCACCCCCTTGCCCCGGCATCAGGTGACCGCGATGCTGGCCCTGGCCGACGCGCGATCCGCGGTCGATCTGCTCCTGTCGGCGGAAAGCCAGTTCGGGACGCTGCTGACGGCTTTCGAGGGTATGTCGATGACCGCGGTCGAGGCGGCGCTCGATCATGTTCCCGGCCTCGCATCCCCCTTTCCGCATGGCCGGCCCGGCTATATCGCGATGCTCGAACTGTCCGGAAACGCGGTCTGCGATACGGCGGCGCTCGAAACCGCGCTGGCGGAATGGTGCGCGCCCTTCCTGCAGGCGGAGGGGCCCGTTCTCGACGCAGTGGTCGACAGCGGCGGGCGGCACTGGGCCATCCGCCACGCCATTCCCGAAGCCCTCCGCGGCCGCGGCAGCGTCATCGCGTGCGACATCGCGGTGCGGCGCGGCGACATCATGACCTGCCGCGCGCATCTGTCGACCGAGGCCGCCGCGCTCTGGCCCGACCTCGCGGTCCATGATTTCGGCCATGTCGGCGACGGCGGGCTGCACTTCAACCTGGTCTGGCCGCATCGGCTGGGGAGCATCCCGGTTGGCCTGGCCGAGGCGGTGCGGACATATGTTTTCGACATCGTCGTCCGCCATTACGGCGGCAGCTTCAGCGCCGAGCACGGCGTCGGGCCGCGCAATATCGATCATTATCGCCGACTGATCCCTGCCGCGACCCAGCGGCTTTCGGCCCGGATCACAGAGCAATTTTCCGCCGCTAATGCAACGTTCCAACAAGGATGAAAGCCATGTCCATATCCCCCCTACTGCCCGTCTATAATCGCGCCGAGCCGGTCTTCACCCATGGCGAGGGCGCGTGGATCGTCGCCGACGACGGACGCCGCTTTCTCGACTGTGTGGCGGGCATCGCGACCAACGCGCTCGGCCACGCCCATCCGCGGCTGGTCGATGCGCTGACGCGGCAGGCCGGAAAATTGTGGCACGTTTCGAACGTCTTTCGCGTCCCCGGTCAGGAAGAGCTGGCGCAGAAGCTGACCGCCGCGACCTTTGCCGACACCGTCTTCTTCGCCAACAGCGGGACCGAGGCCATCGAATGCGCGCTGAAGATGGCGCGCAAATATCATGCGGCGAAGGGCCATCCCGACCGCATCGACATCATCGGCTTTGCCGGATCGTTCCACGGACGCAGCTATGCGGCGGTGAACGCATCGGGCAACGCCGCCTATCTTGGCGGCTTCGGCCCCCGCCTGCCCGGCTATGTCCAACTGTCGGTCGACGACATGCCCGCGCTGCTCGCGGCGATCGCCGCACCCGCGACCGCCGCCGTCATCGTCGAGCCGGTTCAGGGCGAAGGCGGCGCGCGCGCGCTGTCCGGCGAATGGTTGCAGACGGTCCGCCGCGCCTGCACGGACGCCGGCGTGCTGCTGATCCATGACGAAGTGCAATCGGGCATGGGCCGGACCGGCAAGCTGTTTGCGCACCAATGGTTCGACGATGCCGCGCCCGACATCATGGCGATGGCCAAGGCGCTGGGCGGCGGCTTTCCCGTCGGCGCCTGCGCCGCGACCGAAGAGGCCGCCAGCGGCATGACCGCGGGCGCGCACGGATCGACCTTCGGCGGCAATCCGCTCGCCATGGCGGTGGCGAACGAGGCCTTCGACCTGATCAACGCCCCGGGTTTCCTCGACCAGACGGTGGCGGCCGCCGCGCGGCTTCGCGCGGGGCTGGAGGAGGTGGCGGCGCGCCACCCGGAGCTGGTGGTCGACGTGCGCGGCAAGGGGATGCTGATCGGCGTCAAGCTGACCGGCAACAACCGCGAATTCATGGCGATGGCGCGCGAGAAACTGCTGCTCGTCGCGGGCGGCGGCGACAATTGCGTGCGGCTGCTGCCGCCGCTGAACCTCAGCGAAGCCGAAGCCGACGAAGCGGTGGCCCGCTTTGCGGCGACACTGGAACTGGCGGGCGAACGCTGGGCGAAACAGGCCGCCTGATCCGCGTTTCGGCGGGCAGGCCCCCATTCCTGTCCGCCGATCAGTTCCCTCCCCCGTCCGTCCGCCGCCGGGGCCGCGAATAGGCCAGATAAAAGACCGTCCCCAGCGCCATCCACAGCAGCAGCCGGATCCACGTATCCTCGGGCAGGCTGACCATCAGATAGAGCGTGCTGCATATGCCGATGACGGGCAGCAGCGGCGACAGCGGCACGCGGAACGGGCGCGGGGCGTCGGGGAGCCTCCGGCGCAGCACGAGGACGCTCCAGCACACGAAGGCGAAGGCGAGCAGCGAGCCGATCGACACCAGTTCGCCCAATATGTCGATCGGGAACAGCCCGGCGATCAGCGCGCAGGCGACGCCGACGATCAACGTGCCGTGCACCGGGGTGCGGAATCGCGGCGAGATGCGGGCAAAGACGGGCGGCACCATCCGGTCCTGCGCCATCACATAGAGGATGCGGCTTTGTCCGTAGAGCCCCATCAGGATCGCCGAAGCGAGGCCGATCACGACGCCGATATTCACCAGCGAGCGCAGCCAGTCGAGATCGCCGCCCGCCGCCGCCAGCGCGACCGACACCGGGTTGGCGACGTTCAACATGCGATAATCGACCATGCCGGTCATCACCAGCGCCATCGCCACATAGAGGACCGTGCACACCGCCAGCGCGCCGATGATCCCCCAGCCGATGTCGCGTTGCGGATTGCGGCTTTCCTGCGCGCTGGTCGAAACGCCGTCGAAGCCAAGGAAGGCATAGAAGATCACCGCCGACCCGCGCAGCACCCCGCTCCACCCATATTCGCCGTAATGGCCGGTGTTTTCGGGAATATAGGGGGTGAAATGCGCGGTGCGGACATAGGCGGCGCCGAATGCGACGACGAGCAGGATCACCCCGACCTTGATGACCACCATCGCGATGTTGGCGCGGTTGGTTTCCTTGATCCCGACGACGAGCAGCGCGGTGACCAGCCCGACGATCAGCGCCGCGGGAAGGTTGAACAGCGCGCCGGTCGCCACCGGATGCCCCGCCGCGTCGAAATTGATCGGGGCGGCCGCGATCCATTGCGGAACAGGCACGCCGACGCTCGCCACCAGATCGACGAAATAGCTCGACCAGCCGACCGCGACCGTCGAGCAGGCGACCAGATATTCGAGCACCAGACACCAGCCGACGGTCCAGCCGATCAGCGGCCCCGAACTGGCGAGCGCATAGCTGTAGGCCCCGCCGGACTTGGGCAGCAGCCCCGCCAGCTCGCCATAGCAATAAGCGGTGCACAGACAGACCGCCGCGGCGAGAAGGAAGGAGAGCGAAATGGCGGGTCCCGCATATTGCGCCGCCGCCGTGCCGGTGATGACGAAAATTCCCGAGCCGATTGTCGATCCGACGCCCGCCGCGATCAGGTGCCACAGGCCCAGATGCGGGCGCAGCGTCGGTTCGTCGCCGGTATCGACAAGAGTTTGTGCCATGCTCGAAATCCCTCAATGCCGCCATCGACGATCGACGCGGCTCGTCGGCGAACGCCGCGCGGCGACGTTCGAGGTGCGCGTGTCCCGCCCCGTCGATCGAGGCGGGTCGCCGGTTGCGATCAGAATTCGGTGCCGATCTTCAGCCCGAAGAATTGCGGCTTGGTCGGATAGATGCGCCGATACGGCCCGCAAAAGGTCGTCGCGCAATAAGTGTTGAGGCTGAGTTGACCGCGCCGGTCGAACAGATTCTGGACAAAGGCCTCCACCTTCCAGTCGCCGATCGTCATCCCCGCCGAAAGGTCGAAGGTCGCGAAGCCCTTCGTCGATCCGATCGCGGCGAAATCCTCGTCGGTCAGGAAGGATCGGGTGCCGTCCTGAAAGAACATCGACGCCTGGACGAACGCCTCCTTTTTTGCGCCGACCGGGAATTCGTAGCGCGCGGTCACATTGCCCTTCACCCTCGGCTGCACCGGCAGCCGGGTTCCCTTGGGCGCCGCCGCGGGAATCCCCGGAAGGCAGACGATGTTCTGCGTCACCGGGTCGATCTGGCAGAAATTGGTCGCCAGCCGCGCGTCGATATAGGCAATCGCCGCGACCAGGCTGAGGCCGTTCGCGCGGTAGGACAGATCGCTTTCGACGCCATAGATATTTGCGTCCCCGGCATTGTAGATGTTGGTGATGCCGTTGTTGTTCAGTGGCACCAGCCCGAACTGCATGTCCTTCCATTTCTGGTAGAAGGCGGCGCCGTTGAAGGTGAAGCGCCCGAGTTCGGCCTTCCAGCCGATCTCGTGATTATAAAGCTTGTCGGCCTTGAACGGATCGACGTTGGGCCGGCGGTTGTTGCCGCCGGGCCGGAACCCGCTCGACAGCGTCGCATAAAGGAGCAGGTCGGGCGTCGGCTTCCAGCTCAGGTTGAACTTGTAGGTATAGCTGTCCTGCCGGGTATTCTTGTCGATGTTGATGCAGAGCTTGTCGGGCGTCGGCGACGGCCGCACGCAGCTGTCGATCGCGCTGCCGGTGGCGATGCCAGAGAAGCCGACGATCGAATTCTTCGCCCGGAACCCGCGGACACCCGCCGACAGGGTGAGGTTGGGCCGGATGTCATATTCGCCCTGCGCAAAGACCGCATAATCCTTGTCGACCCGGAAGACCCGGGTCATGAAGATCGAATCCGGGTCGCCGGTGCTGGCGGGAAACGGCGTCGCCCAGATCGGCGTCGGAATGCTGCCGATCCCGGCGATGTCGTAATTGGTTCGCGCCGTGTCGGTCTGGCGCTGATAGAAAAGCCCGGCGGTCAGCCTGAACCGATTCTGCGACGGCGAAGAGAGGCGCAGCTCGTGCGTCTGCTTCGTATAATGGTCGGACCCGTAGAAGGATTGCTGCGGGTCCAGAAAGCCGCCGTTCCCGTCCGGGAAGTAATTGGCGTAATAGCCATAGGTGTCATAAGCGACGGTATAATAGGAATAGTCGGACGTGCTGTCGATCTTGCGTTCGAAATAGCCCCCCGAATAGACCAGATCCCAATTGCTGATCTTGCCCTGGATCGTCAGCGCGGCCTGATACCAGCGATCGAGATTGCGCGACGGGAAATAATCGGTGACGTTCAGATCGCCCTTGCGCGGGTCGAACAGAAACCCCCCATGGCTGAGCTGATGCTGATAGAGGATCTGCGGCGTGACCGTCCAATCCTCGTTCAGGTCGATGCCCAGCGCGATCCGGCCGCCATAGGTTTCGACGTCGTTATAATCCTGCTTGACGAGATCATGGTTGTCGACGGTCAGGTTGGTATCGGGGTCGGCATCGTCGAGCGTGAAGGTGCGGGTGCCCGGAATATTGTCGATATAGCCGCCGTCCTTCTGGTAGAATCCGACCACGCGCACCGCCGCGAAGGGCGATAGCGGCAGGTTCAGATAGCCCTCGAGCGAACCACCGAAATCGCCCTTGCCGAACTTGTTCACCTGCGCGTCGACCGACCCCGAAAAGCCGGACGGATCGGGCTTGTTGGTGATGATCCGCAGCGTGCCGGACAGCGAGCTGGCGCCGAACAGCGTTCCCTGCGGACCCGACAGCGCCTCGATGCGCGCGATATCGTAGACGTGGAAATCGACCGAGCCGTAAATGGTGGTGACGGGGATTTCGTCGATATACAGGCCGCTCGTCGGCAGCGATCCGGTCTGCAAGCCGTCGCTGCCGCTGGTGACGCCGCGAAAGATGATCTGCGACTGGCTGGGACCATAGGATTGCGAACTGACGCTGGGCAGCAGCTTCTGATAATCGTCGAAGCTCGCGACCTGGGCATTTTCCAGCCGCGATTCACCCAGCGCCTGGACGCTGATCGGCACGTCCTGGAGATTCTGTTCGCGCTTCTGCGCGGTGACGATGATCTCGTTGTCCGTGCTCTTCGCACCCGCCTCCTGCGCCAGCGCGGTTCCCGAGGTGGACAAGATGGTCGTTGCCATCAATGCGGCGATCGATGAGACAAGGATTTTATTCGGACCGTTCATACATCCCTCCCGATATTTTCTCGTTCGCTCCGCCGCCGCTCCCTCGCTCCGGGGCGCAGCGGCCCAGTCATCCCCAATCGCCCCCCGCCAGATGGTCGACGATCGCGCCTGCCCCCCAGCGCAGCGGGTCGCAGGCGGGCAGTCCCGTCTCGTCTTCGGCGCGTTTCAGGGCGTCGCGCGCCGCGGCCTCGTCCAGCCGCGAGGTGTTCAGGCCGACGCCGGCGCCGCGTGCGGCCGGGTTGGTGAGGCGGGCGGCGGCCAGATGGATATCCAGCGCCGCGCGCAACGACGGGCAGGCAAAATCGCCCTCATAGCCTTGCAATTCTGCGCGCCCGGCTTCGTGACAGATCACCAGCGCATCGGGCTGGCTGCCGTGGACCAGCCCCAGCGTCACGCCGGCATAGGCCGGGTGCAGCAGCGCTCCCTGGCCTTCGATGATATGCCAATGCTCCGCCGCCGCCGCCGGCGACAGCCACTCGGCCGCCCCCGAAATAAAGTCCGCGACCACCGAATCGATGGCGATGCCGCGGCCGGTGATCATGATGCCGGTCTGGCCGGTCGGGCAGAAGGTGGCGGCCATGCCGCGGCGCGTCATCTCGCGCTCGAGGCTGAGCGCCGTATATTTCTTGCCCACCGCGCAATCGGTGCCGACCGTGAGCAGCCGCTTGCCGGTCCGCTTTTTCCCGGTCCCGGGCCGAAAGACGCGATCCGGGCGGCGCAAATCATGCAGCGATCGCCCCGTTTCGCGCGCCGCCGCCGCGATCGCGGGATGATCGGCCAGCCGTTCGTGCAGCCCCGCGGCAAGATCCAGCCCGGCACGGAGCGCCGCGACCAGATGCGGCACCCAGGCGTCGGCGATGAAGCCGCCGTCATTGGCGATCCCGACCACCAGCGTGCGCACGCCCGCCGCCGCGGCGGCGGCGATGTCCATGTCGGGAAGGTCCAGATCGACGCCGCATCCGTCGAGCCGGACCTGCCCCGCGCAGTCTTCCGGCCGCCATTGCGCCAGCCCCGACGCGGTCTTCGCCCAGCCGATATCGGGCGCGTCGCCCAGGAAAAGGAGAAGGGGTGGGATCATTCGGCCCTCTGTCGGTTAGTGATGGATCGGGTCTGGCGGCGAAGGACCTGGCCGGGCAAAGCCCCGGTCGGCGTGCCGTCGCGAAGCACCGCGACCCCGTTGACCCAGACCGCATGGATGCCGGCGGGCGGCGCCGACGGATCGGCGAAACTCGCCCCGTCGGCAATCGTCGCGGGGTCGAACAGGACAAGATCGGCGGCCATTCCGGGCGCGATGCGTCCGCGATCGGCAAACCCCATATGGCTTGCGGCCAGACCCGTCATCTTGTGGACCGCCTGCTCCAGGGTCAACGTCTTGCGGCCGCGCACCAGCCAGGAATAGATGCGCGGAAACGCGCCGGCTCCGCGGGGATGGAGATCGGTAAGCTGTCCGTCCGAACAGATATTGCTGTGTTCCCAACCGATCAGCGCGGCGACGTCATCCTCCGACATCGAACGTGCGATCACGCTGCTGCCCTCCCCCTTGGCGGCCGCCTCGCGGTTGAGCGCCAGAAACGCCTCCGCCGGGGCGACGCCGCGCATCCGGGCGACATCGGCGACCGTCTTGCCGACGAGCGACGGATCGGGCGGAAAGCCCGAGAGCATCAGGTCCGCGGGCTTCGCCAGATGATCGAGCGCGAACTGCGCCGCTTTCAGATCGGTGAAGTCGCGCGCCGGCAACAAGACGTCGAGGCTCGATTGCCAGCGGTCATAGGGGTAGACGTCGGCGGTCACGTCGATGCCTTCGGCGCGCGCCGCGTCGAGGCGCCGGAGCAACGCCGGCGCATCGCCCCACCGGTCGACCGTTGCGATCTTCAAATGGGAAATCTGGACCGGCATCCCCGTCACCCGGCCGATGGTCAGCAGTTCGTCGATCGCGGCATCGATGCCGACATCTTCGCTGCGCATGTGGCTGATATACCGGCCATGATGGTCCGCCGCGACCTCAGCCAGCGCCAGCACTTCCGCGTGGGTCGAATAGATTGCAGGCTCATATTCCAGACCCGTCGACAAGCCGATCGCGCCATCGTCCATCGCGCGGGCGACGAGCGCCTTCATCCGTTCGATCTCGTCGGGGCGGGCGGCGCGCTTGGCGTCGGCGCCCATCACCGCCTCGCGAACGCTGCCATGGCCGACATAGGATGCGATATTGACCGCCGCCGGGCTGGCGCCGAACGCGTCGAACAATCGCGTGACCGGCAGCGCGCTGAAGCCGTCCTGCCCGACGACGATCGTCGTGACGCCCTCCCGCACCAGCGGGGACGCCTGCCGCGCCTCGGCCAGGCCTTCGTCATGATGGCTGTGCGTGTCGATGAAGCCGGGCGCCAGCGTCGCGCCATGCCCATCGACACGCGCGTCGCCGGGTGCGGCATGACAAGCGCCGACGCAATCGATCCGCCCGTCGACGATGCGGACGGCGCCAGGGCGCGCCGGCGCCCCCGTCCCATCGACGATCGATACATCGGCGATGAGCGTGCCCGGGCGCTCACGCGCCGAAGCGGGGCCCGCAACCAGGATCAAGGGCAAGGCGCACAAGACCGCTTTCGTCCACATCGACCTCTCCCCGAATGATAATAATTGAACTTATATTTTCTTATGTAATTTTTCTAACATACTTGTGCGGCCTGCGCAAGGGGCAATTCACCGGGGTGCTCAAAGCGAAGCGGAAGGCCGCGCGCGGGCCATGCGAATATCCGCGCCGAGCTGCGTCGATGGAGGGTCGGGGCCGATGGCCGGGCATCCCCTGAAAGCGTGCGACAAGGCGCGGCAACCGGGCCACGAAGAGCCCGGCTGAAGCCAGCATCTATTCCAGATTATCGCTCGATCTTCGTCGCCAATATGACCGAGGTCGTGGTCCGCTCGACCCCGTCGAGAAGCCCGACGTCGTCGATCAGCTCGTTGAGCTGGCCCCCGTCCTCGGCCTCGAGCATCGCGATGATGTCATATTCGCCGCTGATCGCGTGGATCGCCTGCACCTGCGGCAGCGCGGCGAGCGCCTGTTCGACCTCGCGATGGTATCGTGGCAGCGTCTTGATCATCATGTGCGCGCGGACGCGGCTGGCGGCGAAGGCATGGCCGAGGCGGACGGTGTAGCCCGCGACGACCTTGTCCTCCTCCAGCCGCGCGAGGCGCGAATAAATCTGCCCGCGCGAAGTGCCGAGTTCCTTGGCGAGCTGCGCGATCGTCTGGCGGGCATCGTCGCGCAGCAGGGTCAGCAGCCGCTCGTCGATCTCGTCGAGGCTGACGCCGCCGCTCGCCATCAATCGGCCAGCTTCTCGTCGGCAAAGACCGCTGTTTCAGGAGACCCCCCGGCGCTCATCCGGCCACGATACATGCCGAGGTCGTTGATGGCAAAGGCGGGGAGCCCGTCGGGTCCCATCGCGATCAGCCCGCCATCGCCGCCGATTGCGCCGACCGCCAGGATCGTGCCCTTGGCCGCGTCCTTCAGGCTTTCGCCCTTCCACGCGACGCGGTCGCAGACCTGCCGCGCGGCGCTTTCGCGGATGAAATATTCGCCCGATCCCGTCGCCGACACCGCGCACTGGCCGTTCTTGGCATAGGTGCCGGCGCCGATGATCGGCGAATCGCCGATGCGGCCCCAGCGCTTGCCGGTCATGCCGCCGGTCGAGGTCGCGGCCGCGAGATTGCCGTCGGCGTCGAGCGCGACCGCGCCGACAGTGCCGAACAAATGGGTCGGATCGACCGCGGCCTGCTGGCGTTTGCGCCACGCGAGCAGTTGCTGCCAGCGCTCCTCGGTACGGAACCAGCCGGGTTCGACCTGTTCGAGTCCCTGCTCGACCGAAAATTTGTCGGCGCCCGCGCCCGCGAGCATCACATGCGGGCTCTTGTCCATCACCGCGCGCGCGAGGTCGACGGGATGGCGCGTGCGCGTGACCCCCGCGACCGCACCCGCCTTTTGCGTCTTGCCGTCCATGATCGCGGCGTCGAGTTCGTTACGGCCGTCGGCGGTGAACACCGCGCCGCGTCCGGCGTTGAACAGCGGATTATCCTCGAGCACCCGCACCGCGGCGGCCACCGCGTCGAGCGCCGGGCCGCCCTTGTCGAGCACGGCGCTGCCCGCCCGCAACGCCTCGCCCAGCCCGGCACGGTAGGCCTTCTCCTTCTCCGGGCTCAGCGAGCCGCGCTCGATCACCCCGGCGCCGCCGTGGATCGCGAGCGACCAGCGCGGCACTTCGGCGATCGCGCCCGCGCGCGCGGCATAATTGCGGACGAAGACGGGGCGGTCGACCTGCCCCGACGGCAGATGGACGACCGAGTCCGGCCCGACGCCAGTGACCTTGATCCGCGGCGCGTCGAGCGGACCGCGCCCGGCCACGCCGCGCAGGCCCGCTCCATCGACCACCCAGGCATAGCCGTCGGGCGCGGTCGCATAAATGCGCCCGGTCCCGTCGGGTTCGACCGCGAGCGCCGCGCTTTCGTCGACCCCGAGGCCGATCATCGCGGGCGCATCGGCCGGGCGATCCGCCTCGGCCTTGGCGACGAAGGCGAAGAGCCGGCCAAGGCGGTCGCGCTCCTTGAAATGGGTGTCGGTGACGATCCCCTTGAGCAGCGCAAGGTGCAGAAAGTCGCCCTCGATCGTGGTCGCGGGTCCGAACGGGTCGGCGAGCGCTTCCGCGCTGGTGATGCTGCCGCCGTCCATCGCGCCATAAAGCTTTTCGCCCTGCATCGCGAGCCCGGCGCTGGTGCCCGCAAGCGGCTTGCCCGCCGCGACATGCGCGTCGAGGATCTCGTTCACCGGGGTGCCGCGCCAGAAGCGGACATAGCGCGCCTGGTCGCCGCCGGCGATGAAGATGCCGTCGGCCTTGCGCAGCCGGTCGAGGATTTTCGGATCGGTCGATTGCGAACGGTCGTGGAAGACGAAGATTTCGGCCGACTGGATGCCGCCGACGTCATGAAAAAACTCCTGCCCCATCTCCTTGCCATAGGAGGCGCTGATCACGACGATATGGCCGTTTCCGGCCTTGGCGAAGAACCATTTCATCGCGTCGATATTGCGGTCGCCGCCGCCCATCAGCAGCAGGCCGCCCGACACCGGCCCCGGCGTCGGCGTATCGAGCTTGCCGAAGACATAATGTTCGACCGGCTGCACCTTCGCCTCCTTCGCGGCGGCGGGGACGAGCGGCAACGCCGCAAGCAGCGCCCATAAAGTCAAAAGCCAGTTGAGCCCGATCCTGCGCGGCATTCTCATCCCTTTCCTCGCCTCCGGTGACAGGGCGATGTTACATAATGATCGCACCATTAGACAATATGATTTTGAAATTCGTCATATTGGTTGAAATTTTCGACGGTTTCTGATCCAAGGGACGAAATATCCGACCGCGGAATCGGTGCGGCGGAGCAACCAGGGGTGTATGGGATGACGGTTTTCGGCAAAAAGACTTTTCGCATCTTGCTCGGCATCGGCGCGTCGATGCCGGCGCTTGCAGCGCCAGCCTATGCGCAGGACGCGTCCGATACGGGCGGCGAGGAGATCATCGTCACCGGATCGCGCATCCCGACGATCAAGGATCAGGGGCCCTCGCCGGTCACGACGATCGATTCGGACACGATCCGCGCCAACGGCTATACCAGCGTTCCCGAACTGCTCGCGGCGATGACGCAGAACAGCGGCGAAACGCAGAGCCCGCAGTCGGGCAGCAGCGCCGACTTCACCCCCGGCGCGCAGCAGGTCGACCTGCGCGGGCTCGGCCCCAACCATACGCTGGTGCTGGTCAACGGCCGCCGCATCGCCGATTTCCCGCTGCCCTATATCGGCCGCAGCAACTTCACCGACATCTCGAACATCCCGGTCAGCCTGATCGACAAGGTCGAGATTCTGAGCGGCGCGGGATCGGCCATCTATGGCTCCGACGCGATCGCGGGCGTCGTCAATTTCAAGATGAAGGAAAAGCTCGACGGGCTGACGCTCGACTATCGCCACGGGCGCACCGAGCATGGCGGCGGCATGTCGCACCGCTTCACCGCGACCGGCGGCTGGTCGTCGGGACGCTTCAACATCGTCGGCGGCATCGAATATCTCGATCAGCGTCCGCTGTGGGGCTATGACCGCGCGATCCAGGACAGCACCGACGACAGCCCGGTCGCCTCGACCGCGATCGCGCGGCGCACCTTCTACCGCGCCGACGAGGATGTCGATTATATCACGCCGCCCGACGGCGCGTGCGACGCGCTTTCCGGCCTCAACGGCGGATCGATCTTCCTCGCGAACCGGCCGCGCTACGGCGACTATTGCGGCAGCAAGACCTCCATCGGCTATGGCACGATCATCTCGGGCCGCAAGGGCTTCAACAGCTTCGGCACCCTCTCCTACGAGCTGTCGGACAACGCCAAGCTGTTCGCCGATTTCCAGCTCGGGATCAGCAAGGTGCGGTTGATGTACGACGTGACGAGCTGGTCGTTCGAGCAGTCGTCGAGCAGTTCCGACAATTATTTCTTCAACGGCACCACCGGCCAGCTCGAGGATTGGGGCCGCCAGTTCACGCCCGAGGAAACCGGCGGGCTGGAAATGCAGCGCAGCAAGCAGACGACCTACAGCATCACGCCCGGCATCCGCGGCAATTTCGGCAATGCCTGGAATTACGAACTGTCGTTCAACTACAGCCGCTATCAATCGACGGTGCGCTGGCCGCAGATCATCAACAGCAAGGCGAAGGCGCTGTTCCTGGGCGAGCAGGACGGGTTCGACGAGGACAGCGGCTATCCGATCTTCAATCCCGATACCGCGCGGCTATATACCGCGCTGACGCGGGCCGAATATGAAAGCATCTCCGCCGACACCGTCTATCGCCCCTATAGCTGGACGAACAACCTGCAGGCCACGCTGACCAACGGCGAACTGTTCCAGCTTCCCGCCGGGCCGGTCGGTTTCGCGGCGGTCGCCGAATATGGCAAGCAAGGCTATAACCTCCGCCCCGACCCGCTCGCGCTCACCGACTATTATTTCAGCTGGAAGGACAGCGATGGCGCCGGCAAGCGCAGCCACGCCGCGATCGGCGGCGAAATCCGCGTGCCGGTGCTCGAATTCGTGACGCTGAACGGCGCGGGCCGCTACGACCGCTTCGGCTTCGCGGGCCGCGATGTCGGCAAGTTCACTTACAACGGCGGGATCGAGGTGCGGCCGACGAACAGCCTGCTGCTGCGCGCCGCCTATGGCACCGCCTTTCGCGCCCCCGACCTGCACTATCTGTTCACCGGGCCGGGCAATGTCGAGGGCGGCGTCAACGATTACCGCCTGTGCGCCGGGCAGGACATCGAGGAGTGCGACTATGCCGACATCGGCGTGGTCGTGAACCGCACCGGCAACCGCGACCTGAAGCCCGAAACCGGCCGCACGCTGACCGCAGGCCTGGTCTTCTCCCCGTCGCGCAACCTGCATGTGTCAGTCGATTATTTCCGTGTCACGCTCGACAATCAGGTCGACGACCTCAGCCTCGACACGTTGGCGCGCGCCGAAGCGCGCTGTAGCCCGGTCACGCCCGGAGGGCCGACGGAACTCGACCCGAATTCGCCGACCTGCATCGACGCCTTCGAGCGCATCACGCGCTTCCCCGATACCGTTCAGAACGGCCAGATCGCGTCGATCCGCGTCAACCCGATCAACATCGCGCGCGAGAAGACGAGCGGCATCGACCTTGCCTTCCGCGGCAGCGTGCCGACCGGGATCGGCACCTTCACCTTGTCGCTCGCGCACAGCCATGTGTTCAAGCACACGTTCCAGCAATATCCGGGCGACCCGTTCATCAACAAGCTGGCGGCCGACAGCAGCTATTATCTGCCGCGCGACAAGTCGAACGGCAGCATCACCTGGGAAGATCGCGGGTTCCAGCTCACCCTGTCGGGCACCCGCCTCGGCAAGCTGCCCAACTATGACGAGGACGCCTATATCAAGGCGAGCTACCTCTTCAACGCGACGATGCAGTATGATTTCACCGACCACCTGCGCGGGTCGCTGACGGTGCGCAACCTGTTCGACAAGATGCCGGTGAAGGACCCGACCTGGTCGAGCTATCCCTATTATAACACGAGCTGGTTCGACAGCATCGGGCGGAGCGTGTTCCTGCAGCTCACCTACAAGCTCGGCGGCGCGGGGCTGTAAGCCAAGGATCGTGATCGCGTGAATCGTCCATGGGCCTCCGCCGCAGCGGAGGCCCATATTGTTTTCCGAGCCGTGCGCCGCGATATCGGACGCTATGCGCCCGGGCGCGGCAGTCCGTCCATGATCGCGGTGAGCGCCAGCGCATTCTCGCGCTCCATCGCGCTGTGCCCGGCGTTGGTGACGACATAGGTGGCGGGCTCGGCGCCCGCGCCGCGCAGCGCATCGACCAGCCGCGACGCCTGCGTCAGCGGGCAGACCTGATCGAAGCGGCCGTGGACGATATGCACCGGGATCGACGCGAGCGTCGCGGCGTTGCCGAGCAGATGGCCGGGGGTGATGAACAGGTCGTTCGCGAAATAATGCGCCTCGATCTGCGCGAAACAGAGCGCGAAATCGGCGTCGCCGAACTTGCCCGTCGATGCGGTCTCGGGGATCATGTTCGAGATCACCCCTTCCCACAGCGACCATGTCAGGGCAGCGTGAAGCTGCTTCGCGCGCTCTTCCTCGTTCGCGGGCACCATGTCGAAGATCGCCTTGTACGACGCCATGACGTCGGCGCGCTCCGCGACGGTCAGCACCGACAGCAATTCGCCCCATTCATCGGGATAGGCGATATAGGCGCCGGGCGCGGTCAGCGCATGGGGCGCCTCGTGCCACGTCGCGGCATTGCCCTGATAGAGGTAGAGAAGATCCTCCGCCGCGCCGAGGAAGATGCCGCGCAGGATCAGGCTGGCGCAATGCTGCGGATGGGCGATGGCATAGGCCATGGCAAGCGTGCTGCCCCAGCTACCGCCGAAGACGTGCATCCTGCCCGATATGCCGAGCGCATCGCGCAGCTTCTCGATATCGCCGATCAGGTCGGCGGTGGCGTTGTTGCGCAGCGCCGCCGCCGGACCGGCCGCGGCGACATTGGGCTCGCTCTTGCCGCAGCCGCGCTGGTCGAACAGGATGACGCGGTAGCGCGCGGGATCGAAGAAGCGCGCCATTTCGGGCGAACAGGCGCCGCCGGGACCGCCGTGGAGGAACATGACAGGCTCGCCGTCCGCCGGGCCATACTCCTCCCAATAAATGCGATGCCCGGCCGCGGCATCGACGTCGAGCCAGCCGCGCCTCCGCGCCTCCGCCGGTGGATAGGTCCAGCCGTCGCCGATCTTGCTGCTGGTTTCGAGGCGCGAGAAATCCATGGCTCTTATCCTTCAGGGACGAAAATGGGCGACGAGGGCATAGCGGTCGCCGGGATAGACCTGCCGCGCATAGGTGATGCGCTCGGTGCCGCGCCACGTCCAGCGTTCGAGCGCCATGCACGCCGCGCCCGCCGAAATGCCGAGCGCGACCAGCTCCTTCGCCCCCGCATTGAAGGCGGTGATGCGATGTTCGGCCTCGGTCCAGGGGACATGCGCGAGGAGCCACGAGCCAGGCGGTTCGGCGGCGAAATCGATCTCGGCCGCCTCGGGCACCGCCGACAGGTTGATCAGGCGGCGTTCGAGCGCATAGGCGCGGCCGCCGGCGTGGTGACGGCATTCGAGCGCGAGCACTTCGCCGCCCTCGATCTGGAGCAGGCGCTTGTCCTCCTCGCTCGCGGCGCGGACCTCGCGGCGGTCGAGGTCGAGGCGATAGGCTTCGCCCTGCGCGGCGATCTCGTCGCGGATGTCGGGGATTTCGAGCGCGGCGCGGTGGATGCGCGGGTGCGAGACGAAAGTGCCCGCGCGCCGCCGGCTTTCGAGCAGCCCCGCCTCGATCAACATGCGCAGCGCCCGGTTCACCGTCATGCGTGAGCAACCATAGCTCGCCATCAGCTGATGCTCATAGGGGATGCGCGTTCCCGGCGCCCATTCGCCCGACATGATCCGCGCCTCGATGTCGCGGCGGATCTGCGCGTGGATGGCGCTGCTTTGCTTCATCCGAGCAGCTTCGCCATCGCGGCGCGATAGCGCGCGTCGATCGCATCGCGCGCGACGTGGCGCCCGCCCTCGACCTGTTTGACACCGCCGCGCCATACGCAATTGACGCGGCGCGCGCCGCCGCCGAAAATCCAGCTGTCGAGAATGGCGTCGCCGGTGCGCCCGGCGAAAGCGGAATCGTCGTCCCTCAGGCTGACGATGTCGGCGGCGGCGCCCACCGCGAGACCATCCGAACGCCGCCCGAGCGCCTGCCCGCCGCCCGCGAGCGCGCCGCGATAGAGGCTCGCCCCGGTCGACTGCCCCGCACCGTCCGCGAGCAGGTTGCGGCCGCGATGCGCGAGCCGCTGGCCATATTCGAGCAGGCGCAGCTCGGCGGCGGCGTCGATCTCGACATTCGAATCCGATCCGACCCCGAAGCGTCCGCCCTCGGCGAGGAAGGCGCGCGCGGGGAAGAGGCCGTCGCCGAGGTTTGCCTCGGTGATCGGGCAGAGGCCCGCGACCGCGCCGCTCTGCGCGATCGCGGCGCGCTCGGCGTCGGTGATGTGCGTCGCATGGACGAGGCACCAGTCGGGGCCGACATCGGCGTGACCCATCAGCCATTCGACCGGCCGTGCGCCGCTCCACGCGAGGCAGGCTTCGACCTCGGGCATCTGCTCGGCGATATGAATATGGACCGGCGCGCCCGGCGCCAGCGCGATCACCGCCGCCAGCTCGTCGGCGGTCGCCGCGCGCAGGCTGTGCGGCGCGACGCCGACGATCGCCTCATCAAGACCGGCGACCGCCGCGCGCGATGCGTCGAGCAGTCGCGCATAGCGATCGACGTCATTGATGAAGCGCCGCTGGCCGTGCGTCGGCGCGGCGCCGCCAAACCCCGAATGGGCATAGAAGACCGGGAGCAGGGTCAACGCAATGCCGGTCTCGCCCGCCGCCGCCGCGATCGCCTGCGCCATCGCCGCGATGTCGTCATAGGGTCGCCCGTCAACATCATGATGAAGATAATGAAATTCGCCGACGCGCGCGAAACCGCCTTCGAGCATTTCGGCAAAGGCGAGCGCGGCGATCGCCGCCATCCCTTCGGGATCGAGGCGATCGACGAAGCGATACATCACCTCGCGCCACGTCCAGAAACTGTCGTCGCCCGTCCCCGCGCGCTCGGCAAGTCCCGCCATGCCGCGCTGGAAGGCATGGCTGTGCAGATTGGACATGGCGGGCAGAAAAATCGTGTGCCGCTCGTCGCCGGACACGGCTTCGACATCCGTTTCGATTAAGGAAATTCGCCCTTTATCAAGGGTCAGGCGCACGTTGCTGCGCCACCCTTCCGGAAGCCATGCCTGCTCGCACCAAAGCGCCATCGATCATCCCATCTGGACATCTTTATCGGTCTGCCATTAATGTATATACATAATTGAGTCGGCCAGCAAGCAGGAGAGGGCCCGATGCATAGCGACCGCCTGTGGACCAACGCCCGCCTTGCCACGATGCAGGACGGCCAGCCCGGCCTTGGCATCATCGAGAATGGCGCGGTCGGCATGGCGGCGGGGGCGATCACCTATGTCGGGTCGATGATCGACGCCCCGTCGGCGACCGAGACGGTCGATTGCGAAGGCCGCTGGATCACCCCGGGGCTGATCGATCCGCACACCCATCTGGTCTTCGCCGGCGACCGCATCGCCGAGTTCGAACTGCGGCAAAAGGGCGCCTCCTATGAAGAGATCGCGCGCGCCGGCGGCGGCATCGTGTCGACCGTCCACGCGACCCGCGCCGCGAGCGAGGCCGATCTGGTCGCTAGCGCCCTCCCCCGCCTCGACGCGCTGATCGCCGAAGGGGTGACGACGGTCGAGATCAAGTCGGGCTATGGCCTGTCGGCGGCGGACGAGGCGAAGATGCTGCGCGCGGCGCGCGTGCTCGGCAAGGCGCGGCCGGTGACGGTGCGCACGACCTTCCTCGGCGCGCACGCCCTGCCCCCCGAATATGCCGGCGACGCCGATCGCTATATCGACCTCGTCTGCGAAACGATGATGCCCGAAATCGCGGCGGCGGGGCTGGCCGATGCGGTCGACGCCTTTTGCGAGAATATCGGCTTCACCCCCGCGCAGACCGAGCGCGTGTTCGCCGCCGCCGCGAAGCACGGCCTGCCGGTCAAGCTCCACGCCGAGCAATTGTCGAACCAGCATGGCGCGGCGCTCGCGGCGCGGCATCGGGCGCTGTCGGCCGATCATCTCGAATATCTGGACGATGACGGCATCGCCGCGATGGCCGAAGCCGGGACCGTCGCGATGCTGCTCCCCGGCGCCTATTATTTCCTGCGCGAGACGAAACGGCCGCCCGTCGCGGCCTTGCGCGCCGCAGGCGTGCCGATCGCGCTCGCGACTGACTGCAATCCCGGCACGTCGCCGCTGACCTCGATCCTGCTGACGATGAATATGGCGGCGGTGCAGTTCGCCCTGACCGTCGACGAATGCCTGCTCGGCGTGACGCGCCACGCCGCGAAGGCGCTCGGGATGCAGGCCGAGGCCGGGACGCTGGAGGTCGGCAAGCATTGCGACCTCGCGATCTGGGACATCGAGCGGCCCGCCGACCTGGTCGGCCGTATCGGCTTCAATCCGCTGCACCAACGAATCTGGATGGGACAATAACCATGGTGACGATCACCCCCGGCGCGATGACGCTCGCCGACTGGAACGCGATCTATGAAGGGGCGAGCGCCGCGCTCGATGCGGGCGCATGGGATGCGATCGACCGGAGCGCCGCCGCGGTCGCGCGGATCGTCGCGAAGGGCGCGCCCGTCTATGGCATCAACACCGGCTTCGGAAAGCTCGCGAGCGTGCGGATCGCCGACGACGAACTGTCGACGCTTCAGCGCAACATCGTGCTCAGCCACGCCGCGGGCACCGGCGCGCCGTCGCCGACGCCGATCGTCCGACTGATGATGGCGCTCAAGCTCGCGAGCTTCGGCATGGGTGCCTCGGGGGTGCAGCACGCAACGGTCGCGATGCTCGAGGCGATGCTCGCCAAGGGGCTGACCCCGGTCGTGCCGTCGCAGGGCTCCGTCGGCGCGAGCGGCGACCTCGCGCCGCTGTCGCACATGGCTGCTGCGATGATCGGCGTCGGCCAAATCGAGGTCGGCGGCAAGACGCTGCCCGCCGCCGAGGCGCTTGCGGCAGCGGGGCTTTCACCGCTCGATCTCGGCCCCAAGGAAGGGCTCGCGCTGCTCAACGGCACGCAATTCTCGACCGCCAACGCGCTCGCCGGGCTGTTCCGCGCCGAAACAGTCTTCCGGTCGGCGCTGATCACCGGCGCGCTTTCGACCGAAGCCGCCAAGGGGTCCGACGCGCCGTTCGACGCGCGCATCCACGCGCTGCGCGGCCATGCCGGACAGCGCGAGGTCGGCGACGCGCTGCGCGGGCTGATGGCGGGATCGGCGATCCGTGCTTCGCACGCCGTCGACGACCCGCGCGTGCAGGACCCCTATTGTCTGCGCTGCCAGCCGCAGGTGATGGGCGCCGCGCTCGACCTCTTGCGGCAGGCGGGAACGACGCTGGGCATCGAGGCGAACGGCGTCTCCGACAATCCGCTGATCTTCGCCGATACGGATGAAGCGCTGTCGGGCGGCAATTTCCACGCCGAGCCCGTCGCCTTCGCCGCCGACATGATCGCGATGGCGCTGTGCGAGATCGGCTCGATCGCCGAGCGCCGCATTGCGATGCTCGTCGATCCCGCATTGTCGGGGCTCCCGGCTTTCCTCACCCCGCGTCCCGGCCTCAATTCGGGTTTCATGATCCCGCAAGTCACCGCCGCCGCGCTGGTCAGCGAGAACAAGCAGCGCGCCTTTCCGGCGAGCGTCGATTCGATACCGACCAGCGCCAATCAGGAGGATCATGTCTCGATGGCCGCGCACGGCGCGCGCCGCCTGCTCGACATGGCCGACAATGCCAGCGCGGTGATCGGGATCGAGCTGCTCGCGGCGTGCCAGGGGATCGACTTCCACGCGCCCCTGACGTCGAGCAACGCGCTGGAGGCGGCGCACAAGCATTTGCGCGCGGCGGTGCCGACGCTCGAAGAGGACCGGCATTTCCATCCCGATATGGAGGCCGCGACCGCGCTGATCCGCTCGGGCAGCCTCGTTGCCGCGGTGTCCGCCAGCCTGCCGGGGGTCGGCTGATGGACTGGCTGCGCATCCATCGCGGCGATGCACCGCTCGTCGTCGCCTTTCCGCACGGCGGCACCGACCTTGCGGGGCTCGCCGAGCAGTTCGTTTCGCCGTGGCACGCGCAGATCGACACCGACTGGTGGATCGCCGAGCTTTACGCTTTCGCCGCCGAGCTTGGCGCGACGACGGTCGCGACCGATATTTCGCGCAGCGTGATCGACATGAACCGCGATCCCTCGGGCGCGTCGCTCTATCCGGGGCAGGCGACGACCGAGCTCTGCCCGACGACGACCTTCGACGGCGAACCGCTCTATCGCTTCGGCGAACCCGACGAGGCCGAGATTACGCGGCGGCTGCATCTCTATCATCGCCCCTATCATGAGGCGCTGGCGGCCGAGCTCGACCGGCTGCGGACGCGGCACGGCAAGGTCGTGCTCTACGACGCGCACTCGATCCGCAGCCACGTCCCGCGCCTGTTCGACGGCGAACTGCCGCAGTTCAACATCGGCACCAACGGCGGCGCCACCTGCGCGCCCGAGCTCGAAACCATCGTCGCCGGCATTTGCGCCGCGAGCGGCGAAAGCCATGTCGTCAACTGCCGCTTCAAGGGCGGCTGGACGACGCGCCACTATGGCCGCCTCGAGGACGGTGTTCACGCGATCCAGATGGAGCTCGCGCAGCGCGGCTATATGGCCGAGCCCGCCGAGATCACCCACGCCAACTGGCCCTCCCCCCTCGACCCCGCTCCCGCGATCCGGCCCGTGCTGGAGCAAGTGATCGCCGCGACCCTCGATTTTGCGAAAGGACTGTGATGACCCGTCTCGACAACAGCCGCGTGATCCGCCCCGCGACCGGCCCCGAAATCAGCGCAAAAAGCTGGCTCACCGAAGCGCCGATGCGGATGCTGATGAACAATCTCCACCCCGATGTCGCCGAGCGGCCCGAGGAGCTCGTCGTCTATGGCGGCATCGGCCGCGCCGCGCGCGACTGGGAAAGCTATGACCGGATCGTCGAGACGCTGAAGCGCCTCGATGACGACGAAACTTTGCTGATCCAGTCGGGCAAGCCGGTCGGCGTCTTCCGCACCCATGCGGATGCGCCGCGCGTGCTGCTCGCCAATTCGAACCTCGTCCCCGAATGGGCGAATTGGGAGCATTTTCACGAGCTCGATAAAAAGGGCCTGATGATGTACGGCCAGATGACGGCCGGAAGCTGGATCTATATCGGCAGCCAGGGCATCGTGCAGGGCACCTACGAAACCTTCGTCGAAATGGGGCGCCAGCATTATGGCGGCGATCTGTCGGGCCGCTGGCTGCTCACCGCCGGGCTCGGCGGCATGGGCGGCGCGCAGCCGCTCGCGAGCGTGATGGCGGGCACAAGCTGCCTCGCGATCGAATGCCAGCCGAGCCGCATCGAAATGCGCCTGCGCACCGGCTATCTCGACAAGGCGGCGAGCAGCATCGACGAAGCGATGGCGCTGATCGAGGAAAGCTGCGCCGCGAAGACGCCGATATCGGTCGGCCTGCTCGGCAACGCCGCCGAGATCCTGCCCGAGATGGTGCGCCGCGGCATCCGCCCCGACCTGCTCACCGACCAGACCTCGGCGCACGATCCGGTCAACGGCTATCTCCCCGCGGGCTGGACCCTCGACGAGTGGTTCGCGAAGCGCGAGAGCGATCCCGCCGCGGTCGCCAAGGCCGCGAAGGCGTCGATGGCGGTGCATGTGCAGGCGATGCTCGACCTGCAGGCGGCGGGCGTTCCGACCACCGATTACGGCAATAATATCCGTCAGATGGCGAAGGATGAGGGGGTCGAGAATGCCTTCGACTTTCCCGGCTTCGTTCCCGCCTATGTCCGCCCGCTCTTCTGCCGCGGCATCGGGCCGTTCCGCTGGGCGGCGCTGTCGGGCGACCCCGAGGACATCTATCGGACCGACGCCAAGGTGAAAGAGTTGCTGCCCGACAACGCCCACCTCCACCACTGGCTCGACATGGCGCGCGAGAAGATTCACTTTCAGGGCCTGCCCGCGCGCATCTGCTGGGTCGGGCTCGGCGACCGCCACCGGCTCGGCCTCGCCTTCAACGAGATGGTCGCGTCGGGCGAACTCAAGGCACCCGTCGTGATCGGGCGCGACCATCTCGATTCGGGCTCGGTCGCCTCGCCGAACCGCGAGACTGAGGCGATGCGCGACGGGTCCGATGCGGTGAGCGACTGGCCGCTGCTCAATGCTCTCCTCAACACCGCGTCGGGCGCGACGTGGGTTTCGCTCCACCACGGCGGCGGGGTCGGCATGGGCTATTCGCAGCACAGCGGCATGGTGATCGTCGCCGACGGCACAGCCGAAGCCGCAAAGCGCCTCGAGCGCGTGCTGTGGAACGACCCCGGCACCGGGGTGATGCGCCACGCCGACGCGGGCTATGACATCGCCATCGACTGCGCGCGCGAGAAGGGGCTCGACCTGCCCGGCATATCGGGTTGAGCGGCGTCCGCCTGCTCCGCGCGCGGGATCGGGTCGCGCGGCCATGGAAGAATGGCGGCGGCGTCACGCGCGACGTCGCCGTCTTTCCAGAGGGCGCGGACGACGGGAGCTTTTTGTGGCGCGCAAGCGTTGCGACGATTGCTGCGGCGGGGCCCTTTTCGCGGTTTCCGGAGATCGACCGCGCGCTGGTGCTGCTGGATGGCGAACTCGTCGCGAAGATCGGCGACGCTGCTCATCGCCTCCGGCGCGGCTCCGCAGCGCTGCTCTTTGCCGGGGAAGACCGGGTGAGCGCGGCGCCGGTGGGCGCCGCCTGCACCGTCCTGAATATCATGACGCGGCGCGGCGCCTGTTCGGCAAAGCTCGGCCGCTGGGAGGTAGCGCGACCAACAGCGGCGGACAGGCTGCTGCTGCTCGCTACCGCCAACGCGGAGGTCGCGGTCGACGGACGCCGGTTCGATCTGTCGGCGAACGATGCGCTGCTCGTCGACGTGCCTGAAGGGCGTTCGCTGTCGCTCGACGGACCCGTTATCGCGGCCGAGCTATTCGATCAGTTCGTCCAGTAGATATAGTCCTGCCCGTCCTTCCACGGCGCGTTGAGCGGCACGTCGATGCGAACCGGCCCCTCGATCAGTCCCGGCCAGATCGGTTTCGCCATGCCCTTGTTCTGCGCCTCGATCATCGCGCGAAGCTCTGCCACGCGCTGCGGCTGCTCGGCCGACACATCGTGCCGCTCGGTGGGATCGGTGGCGAGGTCGTAGAGTCGCGCCTTTTCGGGCCGCTTGGTCACCTGCAATTTCCAGTCGCCCATCCGCACCGCGCGATAATCGCCCGAGCGCCAGTACATCGCGGTCCGCTTCGCGGGGCCGGCGAGGATATTTTCGCTGTCCATGACGCGATCGGTCGGCAGCTTCGCGCCCGCCGCAGCGGCGATCGTCGCGAAGATATCGAGATGGCCGGTCAGGTCGGCGCGCGCCGATCCGGGCGCGATATGCCCCGGCCAGCGCATGAACAGCGGGGTGCGGATGCCGCCCTCGAAGAAGGTCGCTTTCCACCCGCGATAGGGCGCGTTGAGGTCGGCGATCCCGTTATACCAGGCGCCGCCATTGTCGCTGGTGAAGATGACGAGCGTATTGTCGTCGATCCCGGCACGCTTGAGTTCGGCCATCACGTCGCCGATCCGCCGATCGAGTTGCGCGATCATCGCGCCATAGACGCGCGTCTTGCGGTCCTTGATCTGCGGGAATTTCGCATAGTCTTCCTTCGTCGCCTGCAGCGGCGTGTGCGGCGCGTTGAAGGCGAGATACATGAAGAAGGGCCGGTTCCGGTTCGCGTCGATCGCCTTGATCGCCTCGTCGGCGAAATAGTCGGTCATATGTCCCTTGACGTGAAAACGCTTGCTGCCGTTGAAGGTCACCGCCGGGCGCAGATTGGCCCAGATGAAGCGGTCGATCGGGTCCCACGGCAGTTTCGCGTTGACGCCATCGGGATCGTCGTCGTCCAGATATTTGGCGCCGCCCGCGAGCACCGCGAGGCTTTCGTCGAAACCCTGTGCGTTGGGTTGCAGCTTCGGCGCCTCGCCGAGGTGCCATTTGCCGATGTGCAGCGTGTGATAGCCCGCCGCCTTCACCGCCTCGGCAATCGTCACTTCGCTCGCGGGCACCCCCATGTCGGGATAATCGGGAATGTCGTCGGTGATCAGTTCCTTGTGGAATATCGTCTTCAGCGGCCCGATGCCCGCGCCATGCGCCAGATTTTCGGCGAACTCCACGGGCACCGCGGTATATTCGAAGCCGAAACGCGTCGGATAGCGTCCGGTCATCATCGCCGCACGCGACGGCGAGCAGGTCGCGTTGGCGGCATAAGCGGTGGTGAAGTTCAGCCCCTGATGCGCGATCGCGTCGATGTTCGGGGTCTGGACGATGCCGCCCGCGACGCCGCCGCCGTTCAGGCTGATGTCGTTCCAGCCCATGTCGTCGGCGACGATCAGGATGATGTTCGGCGGCCGCTTGGCCCCGGGCGGATTGGCGGGCGCGCTCGACGGCCCCTGCTGCCAGGCGACCGGGCGGTTGGGCTGCACCGGGTCGCGCCAGTCCTGAATCAGGCCGGGGAGCCGGTATTTATTCGCCTGAAAGCCCCAATAGCCGCCCGCGCCGAGCAGCGCGAGGACGCCGAGCGCCACCCATCTCTTCTTCATGCCGTCCCCCCTGCGAATGTCAGTATCATGATGTGAGCGAGCGCCGCGGCGAGCGCGAGCGCCAGCCCGACCGTGGCGCGCGGGCTCGCGTAAAAGGCGATCTGGCGCTGCGTCGGAAAGGAGAAGGTCGCCTCGATCCCCAGCGTCTTGGCCAGATGCGCAGCACGGAAACGCGGGTCCGCCGCCATGCGGACGAGGTCGCGGCGGCTGCGGTAGCGCATCGTCCCGGCAAGCGACCAACCGGGGTCGGCGGGCGTATTCCACGCATCGATATAGCCGCCGACCTTGCGCCCGACGAACAGCGGATGGCCGCCGCGCGCGATCAGCCCGCGCACGAAAGGCTCCGAATAAAGGCGCAGCCATTCGTGTCCCGCACGCGTCTCGCCGCTCGCCGGATCGGTGACCGGGCCGGGGCGCGTGCGGACGAGATTGACCATCACGAATTCGCGCCCGTCGTCGGCCTCCAGAAAGGCGCGCAGCCGGTCGACGTCGTTCCCCGTCTCGGTCAGGCGCGGGCCAAGCGTCGCAAGAAACGCATCGACCTCTTCGCGGCGCAGCGGCCTGCGAATCCCGTCATAGAAAAGGAGGAAGCCGAGCCAGAGCAGCAGCGCGCCGCCCCATATAGCTCCCAAGGTCGCTGCCTGCCCGTCCATTGCCCCACCTGCCGGACCGTTGCCAATAAACTTATGACACTATATGTGTCATTATATCGATTGCGGCGCAAGATGGTTCGACACGGCCATTGACGCGCGGCGCAAGCTGGGCCAGCGGAGGAGCATGGAGGGGAAAGGGACAGCCGGACCGGCCGACGAAGGCACACGGATCGACGGGCGGCGCGAGCGCGGCCGGTCTAGCCACAAGCGCATCGTCGCGGCGATGATGGACCTGATCGAGGGCGGCGATTTGATGCCGAGCGCGGCGCGCGTCGCCGAGGAGGCGGGCGTCGGCCTGCGCACCGTATTCCGCCATTTCGACGACATGGACTCGCTCTATCGCGAGATTTCGCGGATCGTCGCCGACCGCATCTGGCCGGTGATCACCGCGCCCTATGCCGACCCCGACTGGCGCGCGAATGTCCGCGACCTCACCCGCCGCCGCGCGCGGGTGTTCGAGACGATGCTGCCCTTCCGCCTCGCCGCCAATATCAAGCGCTATCAGTCGCCTTTCCTGATGGGGCAATATGCGCAGGTCGTGACGATGGAGCGCGACCTCGTGCTGCGGCTGCTTCCCGCCGAGGTGCGCAGCGACCGCTATCAGGTCGAGGCCTTATGCGCGGCGCTGTCGTTCCAGAACTGGCGCGCAATCCGGCAGGATCAGGGGCTGTCGGTCGAGGACGCCGCCGGGGTCACCCTGCATATGATCGAGGCGCTGATCGGGGCTTGACCCCTCCCACGTCATTGCCGCGAAGGCGGGAATCCAGCTTACTTACTTCCTAGTCCTTTGCGCCTTTGCGTCTTTGCGTGAGGTCCTCAAAGTCTCACGCAAAGGCGCAAAGGCGCGAAGAAAAAGCTGGACTCCCGCCTTCGCGGGAATGACGGAGATTAAGTTTTGGATCGGCGGCGGCGGCGCCAGGCCCAGACCAGCGCCGCCAACCCGATCAAAATCCCACCGAGCACCAGCCCCGCCTGGATCGCGCGCTTCTTCCCCTGCTGCCGCCAGGCATAGAGATTGATCTGCTCGTCGGCGGTATAGCCCGCGGGCATTTCGAGCACGCCATTGTCCTTGGCGAAGGCGGCATAGTCGGCGCGCATCGCCGCGAAGCGGTCGGGCATCGCGGCCGCGAGATCCTTCGTCTCGCCCGGATCGGTCGCGATGTCGTAGAGCCGCCACTGGCCGTCGCCGGTCGGCGGAAGGTTGCGGACGAGCTTGTAATCGCCCCGGAACAGCGCCGCGTTGCCCGACAGTTCGTAACCGATCGGCGTGTCGCCATGGACGCTGCCCACGCCGCCCGCGAGCATGGGGACGAGGCTGCGCCCGGCAAGCCGCTCGACCGGGCGGCCGTTCCATGTGCCGTCCTGCCCCGCCACCCCCGCAAGGTCGAGCAATGTCGGCAATATGTCGGTGACATGCGCGAGGCCGCCGTTGATCGCCCCCGCGCGTATCTGCGAATGGCCGGGCCAGGCGACGATCAACGGCGCGCGCAGCCCGCCCTCGGTCGCGCTGAACTTGTAGCCCGACAGCGGCGACGAAGCGGCGCTCGCCCAGCCCGGCCCGATCGCGCTGAAACTGCCGCGACGGCCGATGTTCGCGGTCGAGGTGTCATATTCCATCCCGAGGAACAGCCGGTTGCGGAGGCGATTGTAGGGATCGGTCGGCTCCGCCCCATTGTCCGACAGGAAAACGAAGATCGTATTGTCGTAGTCGCCGGTCGCCTTGAGATGTGCGACAAGCCGCCCGACCTCGCGGTCCATCGCGGTCGCCATCGCGCCATAGGCCTGCATCACCCGGATCGCCGCTGCGCGCTCCTCGGCATCGAGCTTCGCCCAGTCGGGGGTCGTCTTCATCGTCACCAGCGCGGTGCTCGCGGGCATGATACCGAGCGCGACCGCGCGCTTCGCCCGCGCTTCGCGCAGCTTGGTCCAGCCCTCGCGATACATCGCCGAATAGCGCGCGATGTCGCTGTCGGGCGCCTGCACCGGGATATGGTTGGCGAGGAAATTGACCGAGGCGAGGAAGGGTTTGCCGCTGGCGCGGTCGGCCTCGATATAGTCGATCATCTTCTGGACGACGAAGCGCGACGAATAATAATCCTTGGGTAGCGTCGCAGGCTTGCCGTTCTCGGTCCAGGCGGCGGTGTCGTACATGCCCTCGATCGGGCGCTGCTCGAAATTGTCGGCGCCGGCGTCGGCGAGGCTGAAGGCGCGGTCGTAGCCGCGCGCGCCGGGAAGCCGCTTCGCATCGCTGCCGAGATGCCATTTGCCGGTCAGATAGGTGCGATAGCCCGCCGCCTTCAAAAGCTGCGCGATCGTCACGACGCGCAGATTCATTACCGTGTCGTAGCCGGGCTTGCCGCGATGCGCGTCGGGGATCGTCTCGGGCATGTTGCCGAGCCCGGCGCGGTGGTTCATCACCCCGCTCTGCAGCATCGCGCGCGTCGGCGAGCAAGAGCCCGCGACGTGGAAGTTGGAAAAGCGCATCCCCGCCGCCGCGAGCGCGTCGATGTTCGGCGTTGCGATCTCGCTGCCGAACGACCCCACGTCGCTGAACCCCCAGTCGTCGGCGAGCAGGATGACGATATTGGGATGGTGCGGCGGCGCCGGGCTGGCTTTGGCCGGCGCCGCCGCAAGCAGGGTGAGCGCGACCAGGGTCCCACCACCCCGGACAAGGCGGCCGGCCCCCCAGCCGGTATGTCCGCGCATTGTCATCGCCTTTCCCCCCGCGAAAACTTATGGCACTCATTATGTCAAAATATTGCAAAGTCAATGCTCTTGGCAGGCCCGTCCTTTCCTGCTTGGACGGATGGAAACCGGAAAAGGGAGAGCGAGATGAACCAACTGGTGCTGCGCGAGGATGCCGACGGCATCGCGACGCTGACGCTGAACCGCCCCGACAAGCGCAACGCGCTGAACCTCGCGCTATGGGGCGAACTCGACGCGCACGCCGACGCGATCGCCGCGGCGGGCGAGCGGATCGGCGCGGTGATCCTGCGCGCGGCGGGGCCGGTCTTCTGCGCCGGCAATGACCTCAAGGAACGCGGGCTCGAAGCGCCGCGGCCGCATTATCAGGCCTCGATCGTGACCAAGCTCGCCGAGCTGCCGCAGCCGCTGATCGTCGCGGTGCAGGGCGGCTGCTTCACCGGCGGGCTGGAGCTGGCACTCGCGGGCGACATCATCGTCGCGGGCGAAAGCGCGCGCTTCGCCGATACCCACGGCAAGTTCGGGCTGGTGCCGATCTGGGGCATGAGCCAGCGCCTGCCGCGCCGCGTGGGGACATGGAAAGCGCGCGAGATCAGCTTCACCGGCCTGCCCGTCGAAGGGCGCGAGGCGGCGCGGATCGGCCTCGCCAACCATGTCGTCGCCGACGCCGATCTGGACCGGGCGGCGCGGGCGCTGGCCGAAGCGATCGCCGCCCAGTCGCGGCACAGCGTCTTCGCCTACAAGCGCCTGTATCGGGAGCAGGCCGACCTGCCGCTCGGGCCGGGGCTGGCGCACGAGGTGTTCAACAGCGCCGGCGTCGCGCCCGATTTTGCCGAGCGGGTGGCGAGGCAGTTTTAGGATAAGCACCAGAAAACTTCCTTGGTCATTCCCGCGAAGGCGGGAATCCAGCTTTTCCTTCTTCGCGCCTTTGCGCCTTTGCGTGAAATTTTCAAAAGACTCACGCAAAGGCGCAAAGGCGCAAAGGCGCGAAGAATTAAGAGAGAAAGAAGCTGGATTCCCGCTTTCGCGGGAATGACGAGGGAAGATTGATCAGCGAGACCGTCTTTTCAGACGATCGGCTTCCCCTCCTCGACGCTCGCCCATTGGCGCCCGTCGTGGCCGAAGAGGATATGGGCGCCAGCGCGGCGGCGGCGGTCCAGAAAGCCCATCGTCTTGAGGCCCGCTTCGCGGTCGACCACCGCCTTTTGCAGCACCATCAGGTCGAGGTTGCGCTCGGTGTAGCAGCAGTCGGCGGCGAGCAGTATTTCGCGCCCGCTCGGCAGCGTGACGATGACGCTCTGGTGGCCGGGCGTGTGACCGTAGGTCGGGACGATCCGCACGCTGCCGTCGCCGAACAGGTCGAGTTCGCCGTCGATCGCGCGCACCGGCTGGCCGGTATCGTAATCGACCGCTTCGTATAACCCCGGCTCCTCGACCGCCTGCGCCGCTGCGAGCTCGCGCGACTGGACGATCATGGTCGCGTTGGGCAGGCTGGCGTTGCCGCCGCAATGGTCGATGTGGAGGTGCGAGTTGATCACCCAGTCGATGCTCGCCGGATCGACGTCGATGCTGCGGAGCCGCGCCGCGATCTCCTGCCCCTCGAACCATTGCAGCCCAAACTTGTTCGGCGGCAACGCGTCGGCGAGCGTGCGGCGATAGCGCACCCCCATGCCGCTGTCGAACAGCGCCCGCCCCCTGGGATGGTCGATCAGATAGGAGGGAACCGGCCCTTTGAGATAATCGCCCACCTCGCCCTCGATGAAATAGCCCGGCCGACACTGGAACCAGCCGGTGTTGAAGGCATAGAGGGTGAGCGTGCGGGTCACCGCTCGCGATACTCGGGCGGCCGCTTGCCGAGGAAGGCGGCGAGCGCTTCCTTGTGATCCTCGGTCGCCGACAGGATCACCTGCTGCCGGTCCTCGATCGCCATCGCGGCGTCGAGGCTTTGCGCGTCGATGTTGAGATTGAGCGCCTGCTTCGACAGACGCAGCCCCCACGGGCTCGTCGCGAGCATTTCGTCCGCGAGCGCAAGGCCGCGATCGAGCAGCGCCTCCTCCTCGACGATCTCGCTGACCAGCCCGGCGCGCAGCGCGCGCTCGGCATCGATGAAGCGCCCGGTCAGGATCATCTCCGACGCGAGGCTGGCGCCGACGAGGCGCGGCAGGAAATAGCTCGACGCCATGTCGCAGCCGCCGAGCCCGATACGGATATAGGCGGCGTTGCAGCGGAAGCTGGGCGACGCATAGCGCACGTCGGACGCGAGCAGCAGCGACAGCCCGCCGCCCGCGGCCGCGCCATGGCCGAGCGCGATGATCGGCTGCGGACAGGCGCGCATCTTGCGATAGATGTTGCCGATGCTCGTCTGGGTGCGCAGCGTGCGCAGCACCGGCGTCTCGTCGGCGGCGCGATCCTCCTGAATGTCGAGCCCGGCGCAGAAACCGCGCCCGGCGCCGCGCAGGATGACGACGCGGACATCCTTGCGCTCGGCGAGCCCGCCGAAATAATCATTGAGCTCGTCGACCAGGCCTTCGCTCAGCGCATTCAATCGCTCGGGCCGGTTGAGTGTCGCGATCTCGACCTGCCCGCGCGCCTCGACGAGCAGTTCGCCGCTCACAGCGTCTGCCCGTCGTCGATGGTGATCACGCTGCCGGTGATCCCCTGCGCGGCGTCCGAGCAGAGCAGCAGCAGCGGTGCGTGCAGGTCGCTCGGCGGGCGGAGCCGCTGGCGCGGGAAGGTCGCGACGAATTTCCGGCCCGCCTCGCTGCCGAACAGGTCGGCGGTCATCTCGGATTCGAAATAGCCCGGCTGGATGATGTTGACGCTGATCCCGCGCCGCGCCCATTCGCGCGCCAGCGCCTTGCCCATGTGGCGCACCGCCGCCTTGGTCGCGCCATAGACCGAGGTCGCGGGAAAGACCTTTTCGGCGGTGATCGAGCCGATAAGGACGACGCGGCCGTTTTGCTTGTCGCGGCTGCCCGCGGCTTCGAGGCGGCGCGCGCCTTCGGTCGCGGTCAGGAAGACGCCGCGGACGTTCGCGGCGAACAGCCCGTCGACCTCTTCGACCGTCAGCGCCGTCGCCACCTTCTCGGTCGCGACCCCGGCGTTGGCGACGATCGTGTCGACGGTGCCGAACGCCGCCTCGGCGGCGTCATAGGCGGCTTTGGTCGAAGCTTCGTCGGTGACGTCGAGGCTGACCGCGATCGCCTCGCCCCCCGCCGCCCGGATCACCTCCACCTGCTCGGCGAGCTTGTCGGCGCGCCGCGCCGCAAGCACGACCTTCGCGCCCGCCGCCGCGAGCGCGTGCGCGAAACCGGCGCCGAGCCCCGACGACGCGCCCGTCACGAGCGCGACACGCCCGGTCAGATCAAAGCGGGGCTGCTCGGCCATTTCCTGTTCCTTTCGCTGTTTCTCTATCGGCTTTGACGCCAATTGACGTTTACGTCAACCGGCCGCGCCCGACGCAAAAGAGGGTTGACGATCGATATTTGTTCTCCTATTGTTCTTCTTGTGCACACACAACCTGTTCCCCCGTCGCGGCCACCAAGTGTGGCGGACGGGGGATAAAGGTTCTTCTTTCCCGGCCCTATGCGGACAGCATGGTTTCCGGTCGCCCGCACGGCGGCCGCGCCTGATTCTGGACGCCTGATCCTAGATAAGATTCGCGCGTGCGATCGCGGCGAAATGGAAAGCGCTCGGGCGCGGGGTGCGCCTGAAGCTCTGCCGGTCGACCGCGGCGAGCCCGAAGGGAACCGCATAGCCCGACGTCCATTCGAAATTGTCGAGAAGCGACCAATAGATATAGCTGTGCACCGATATGCCTTCGTCGAGGCATTCGCGCACCCCGTCGAGCGCGCGGTCGATGAAGGCGATGCGGCGGGCGTCGTCGGCCACCGCCACGCCGCTTTCAGTGACATAGATCGGCTTGCCGATCTTCCGGTGCGCCCAGCGGATCGTGTTCGCCAGCGCCTGCGGATAAAATTCATAGCCAGACAAGGTCAGCTCGGCACCCTCCGGCGGCGCGGCCATGCCATGGTCGTCGAAGCGGAGGCGCGTATAGCATTGCACCCCGAAGAAATCGGCGTGGCTGCGCGCGACATCGATCCAGTCGCCATAGAGCCGCCGCTCATATTCGGCGACGAGCGACGGCGCGCCCGCCGACTGGATGTCCTGCGTCGTCAGCGTGATCCCGACCGGCAGTTCGGGCCGCGCCGCCTTGATCGCCGCATAGGCGAGCCGATGCGCCTGCTGCAGGATCGGCGTCGTGACCGCGGGATCGGCGAAGGCGAGGCGCGAGAATTTGGGCGCGCCGGTCGCCGCGACCAGCGCCGCCTGCGCCTCGCGCTGCAACGCCGCGCCCGCTTCCGATTGCGGGAACAGCGCGACGAGCAGGCCGATATTCGCTTCGTTGAACGTCGTCGCCAGATGCATCAGCCCGCCGAGCCGCTCGGCGACGGTGCGGCAATAGCGCGCGAAAAGCTGTGGTGCGTCGCTCGCCTCGAACCCGCCGCGCTTCGCGAACCAGAGCGGGACGGTGAAATGGCTGAGCGTGACGACCGGCGCGAGCCCGCGCTTGCGGCACGCGGTCAGCACCCGCGCATAATGGTCGAGCTCGGCGTTGGAGAAATGCCCTTCGCTCGGCTCGATCCGCGCCCATTCGATCCCGAGCCGGTAGCAGTTGAGCCCGAGCGTTTCGGCCAGCGCGAAATCCTCGTCATAGCGATGATAGCTGTCGCACGCGTCGCCCGAGCGCTCCTTGAACAGGGTCGGCCGGACATTTTCGGCGAGCCACGCATCGCTGTTCGTGTTGTTGCCCTCGCTCTGATGCGCCGAGATCGCGGCGCCCCAGAGGAAGCCTTTGGGCGCGGGCTTGCGCTGCGTCGCAGCGGATGCGTTCGCCAGCAGCGCGGGCGCCGCCGCCACGCCCGCCGCCGCCTGGATCAGGGCGCGGCGACCGATCGCGCCCGCCGCCGCCGCATCCCCGCTCATGCCTCGATGTCCCGCTTGTAGGTTTCGGGCAGGAACAGGATGCCGACGACCGCGGTGACCGCGGCGATCACGACCGCATACCAGAGCCCCTGATAGATATTCCCCGTCGCGGCGACCATTGCGAAGCCGATCGTCGGCATGAAACCCCCGATCCAGCCGTTGCCGATATGATAGGGAAGCGACAGCGAACTGTAGCGGATGCGCGCCGGAAACAGCTCGACGAGCAGCGCCGCGAGCGGGCCGTAGACCATCGTCGCAAGCAGGCCGAAGGTGCAGAGGATCAACAGCACCCGACCCTTGTTCACCCGCGCCGGATCGGCCTTGTCGGGATAACCCGCCGCGTCGAGTTCGGCCTTGGCGGCGGCGTCGAAGGATGCGACCGCGGCGGCGCGGCCCGCCTTGTCGAGCCCCGCGGGGTCGGGAACCGCGAGCGTCCGCGCGCCGATCCGCACCGAGGCGACCGTTCCCGGCGGCGCCGCGACATTGGCATAGTTGATGCCGTTCTTCGCGAGATAGGATTTGGCGATGTCGCAGCTCGTCGCATCGAAGCTGTTGCGGCCGACCGGATCGAACTGGAACGAGCATTCGCCGGCATCGGCCGCGACCTGCACCGGGGCGCGCTCGACCGCCGCCGCCATCGCCGGATTGGCCGCGACGACCAGCGCCTTGTAGAGCGGGAAATAGACGAAGACCGCGATCACGCAGGCGGTCATCATGATCGGCTTGCGCCCGATCCTGTCGCTGAGCCAGCCGAAGAAGATGAAACTGGGGATGATGATCGTCAGCGCGGCGGCGACGAGGAAATTCGCAGTCGCCCCGTCGACCCGCGCGATGCGTTCGAGATAGAAGAGCGGATAGAGGTGCGCGGCAAAGCCGATCACCGCCTGCCCCGCGACCGCGCCGAACAGCGCGATCAGCACGATCTTGAGGTTGCGCCACTCGCCGAACGCTTCCTTGAGCGGCGCTTTCGAGGTCGCGCCGGCCTCCTTCATGCGCTGGAAGACCGGGCTTTCCTCAAGCTGGAGGCGGATCCACAGCGCGACCGACAAGAGGATGATCGAGAAGAGGAAAGGCAGCCGCCAGCCCCAGTCGTTGAAGCTGTCCTCGTCCATGAACAGGCGCAGCGTGACGACGAAGGTCGAGGCGAGGATCAGCCCGATCATCGCGGTCGTCTGAATGAAGCTGGTGTAGAAGCCGCGCTTTCCCGGCGGCGCATGTTCGGCGATATAGACCGCCGCGCCGCCATATTCGCCGCCGATCGCGAGACCCTGGAGCAGGCGCAGCAGCATCAGGACGATCGGCGCCGCGACCCCGATCGTGTCGTAGGAGGGCAGGAAGCCGACCGCGAAGGTCGACAGTCCCATGATCGCCATGGTGACGAGGAAGGTGTTCTTGCGCCCGACGACGTCGCCGACGCGCCCGAACACCAGCGCCCCGAACGGCCGCACCGCAAAGCCCGCGGCGAACGCCATCAGCGCGAGGATGAAACCCGTGGTTTCGTTGACCCCCGAAAAGAAATGGTGCGAAAGCACGCTGGCGAGCAGGCCGTAGAGATAGAAATCATACCATTCGAACACCGTCCCCAATGACGAGGCGGTGATGACGAGAGTCTCGTTCTGGCGCTTGCCCTCGGCGGGCAGCATTTCGCTGTCGGTTACCATCTTCCTCTCCCTTCAGCCCGGCAGCGGCGGCGGGTTCTTGACCGGCCCGTCCGCCACGCTCCCGGGGAATATCAGCGTTGGACCGCCATCGTCGGCGCGGTGACGCCCGCGCTCGCCAGCTCGCGCTCGGCCTGCGTGAAGCCATAGGCCGGCACGCTTTCGCCGCGCCGGTCGACGATGCGATCCCATTCGGCGGCGACCCGCGTCGCGGCATCGTCGCCGCGCCCGATGAAGGCGCCGTCCGTCAGCGTGACGTTCGCGGCCGCGAAATGACCGGCGCCCGCGCACAGGATCGCACGCGTCGGCGCATCCTCGCCGACGAGCGCCAGCAATCCCGGGCTCACCGCCTCGGGCGCGAGATGCGCGAGCGCTTCGGGCGCGAGCACGCCGTCGGTCATCGCCGTCGCCGCGGTCGGCGCGAGGCAGTTGACGCGGATGCCGTATTTCTCGCCCTCTAGCGCGAGGGTCTGCATCAGCCCGACCAGCGCCATCTTGGCCGCGCCATAATTGGCCTGCCCGAAATTGCCGTAGAGCCCCGAGGAGGAGGTCGTCATCACGATGCGGCCGAAGCGCCGCGCGCGCATCTGCTCCCACACCGCCTTCGAGCAGATCGCGGCGCCCATCAGATGAACTTCGACGACGAGGCGGAAGTCGGCGAGGTCCATCTTCGCGAAGCTCTTGTCACGCAGGATGCCGGCGTTGTTGACCAATATGTCGACGCCGCCCCAGGCGAGCGTCGCCGAATGGACCATCGCCGCGACTTCGGCCTCGTCGGTGACCGATGCGCGAACCGCCAGCGCATCGCCGCCCGCCGCCGCGATCTCGTCCGCGACGCGCTCGGCCGCGTCGGCCTGCATGTCGTTGACGACAACGCGCGCACCGTGTCGCGCGAGCATCAGCGCGTGCGCGCGGCCGAGGCCGCCGCCCGCTCCGGTCACCATCGCGACCCGCTCATCCAGTTGCATAGCATTCCTTCCTCGTCGCATATGATAGTAACTCACTTGTGAGTGAATAAAAGCCCGAAAGCGCCGCCCCCGCGGGTCCGGCGGCCTCCGTCCGCGGTCAGCCGGCCCTGGCGTCCTTCCTCTGTTCGCAGATCTCGCGGAAACCCGCCGCCATGAAGCGCGCCATGCGCTGCTTCACCGCCTCATAATCGTCCGAATGGCAAAGCCCCTGCGACAATTTGTCGATGCGCCCCGTCCGCGCGAGCGTCAGCATCAGCGCGCCGGTGACGAAATGATAGCCCCAGAAAATATCCTCCTCGTCGGATTCGGGCAGCGCCTTTTTCAATATGCCGATCAGGCGCAGCACCACCGGATCGAAATATTTGTCCATGAACTCGGCGCCCTCGGGGCTGTTCGACGCCTGCGCGCCGAAGGCGCCGTAATTCTTCCAGCCCTCGCCGCCCTGGATATAAAGATCGAGGTCGGTATCGAGGAAGGCGTGGAGCGCGCCCTCGACGGTCGGCTTGCCGCCGGCCGCGCGGTCATAATCGTCGAGCGCCTGCATCCGCTTGTCGATCGTCACCACCGCGCGCCGCGCGAACACCGCGTCGAACAGCGTCCGCTTGTCGTCGAAATAATAGTTGAGCAGCGTGTGGTGGACGCCGACCTGCTTCGCGACGTCCTTCAGCGTCACGCCGTGAAAGCCGTGCTTCGAAAACAGGAGTTCGGCGGTGTCGAGAATCTGCTCCATCATTTCGGCGCGCTGTTCCGCCTTCGATGGCCGCTTTACCGCGCTCTTTGCATTCGACGCCAAATTCTCTTCCTTCCGCACCTTCTCAGGCGGCCGCGATCCTAAGGTCAGGCCCTAGGCGCCTACACCTGTCCATATTCGGCCCGCAATTGCATTTTGTCGATCTTGCCCGTCGGCGCGAGCGGCATCGCGTCGAGCCGCACGACCGCATCGGGAATCCACCACGACGCGACCCGCCCGGCGAGCGGCGCGAGCAGTTCGGCGTCGCTGACCGCGGGCTCGCTGGTTTCGACGAGCAGGATCGGGCGCTCGCCCCATTTGGGGTCGGGCCGCCCGATCACCGCGGCGAGCGACACCTGCGGCAGCGCGCCGACCAGCGCCTCGATCTCGGCGGGATTGATCCATTCACCGCCCGATTTGATCAGATCCTTGGCGCGGCCGGTGATGACGAGATTGCCCGCCCCATCGATGCGGGCAAGGTCGCCGGTGTCGAACCAGCCGTCGGCGTCGGTCGCGGGCTGGGCCTGCCCGAAATAGCGTTCGACGACCGAGCCGCCGCGCACGCGCAAATGCCCCTCGGCGCCGCGCTGTTCGGGAAGCGCGCGGCCTTCGGCGTCGGTGAGCAGCAGGTCGATGCCCATCGCCGGACGGCCCGAAAGCGACGGCCGGCGCGCGGAGTCGCCCGGCAATGCGGCGGTGCCGAGCGGCGACAGCTCGGTCATGCCCCAGCTCGTCTGCACCTCCACCCCCAGGCATCGCTCGATCCGGTCCATCAGCGCGGGCGGCATCGACGACCCGCCGACGAGGATGCGCTCGAGCGTCGGCACTTCGCCGCCCTCGGCTTCCAGATGTTCGACGAGCCCGAGCCAGACGGTCGGGACGCCCACGGCGGCGGTCACGCCCTCAGCCCGGATCAGCCGCGCCAGATGCGCGCCGTCGCTGTGGCGGCCGGGCAGCACCAGCTTCGCGCCGACCGCCGGGGCGGTGAAGGGAATGCCCCACGCATTGGCATGGAACATCGGGACGACCGGCATCACCGCATCGCGCGCCGTGATGCCGAGAACATCGGCCTGAAGCTGGCGCATCGTGTGAAGGAAGCAGCCGCGGTGGGTATAGGTCACGCCCTTCGGCGCGCCGGTGCTGCCCGAGGTGAAGCAGAGTCCCGAGGGGCTGGTCTCGTCGAAATCGCCCCAGACGGCATCGGCCGGGGCCGCGGCGACCAGCGGCTCGATCGCGCCCTCGCCCTCCGCAGTATCGAGCAGCAGGATATGGCGCACCGTGCCCAGATTGCGCACGGCATCCTGTGCCAGCGGCAGCAGGTCGGGGCTGGCGAGCAGCACCGATGCCTCCGACTGGGCGAGCATCGAGCCGAGCTGCGCCGGGGTGAGGCGCGGATTGAGCGTGTGGCAGATTGCCCCCATGCCCATGATGCCGTACCAGGCCTCGACATGCCCCTGCGTGTTCCAGGCGAGCGTCGCGACGCGGTCACCCTTCGCAATCCCCAAGGTCGCGAGCGCCCCCGACACGCGCAGCGCCCGCTCGCGCAGCGCGGCATAGCCGATGCGCCGGACCCGACCCTCCGCCCCGGCCGAAACCACTTCGGCGCCGGGGTGCCATTTCGCGGCATGGGAGAGGAATTTGTCGAGCGTCAACGCATAGGTCTGCATCGATCCGTCGATCATTGGCACCCCGCGGCTTTGGGGGGCAGGGGCGGCGACATCACGCCGACATTCCAGTTCCAGGCGATATTGCCCGCGGCGCGGCGGCGGCAGACCACCGCTTCGTGGAGCGCGGCGGTGCCGGGGAGGAGATTATGCCCGGCGCGCGGCACGTCGGCGATATGCAGGAAACCGCGATTGTCGGCATAGGCCGGCCAGTCGGGCCAGCCCTTCGCGCGCGGCCGGCCCGTCCTGGCAAAGCTTGCCCAATAATCGCCCATCGCCTCGCTCAGCTTCCGCTCGGCGAGATTGTCGGGAATCTTCGGCCACAGCGGCGGCGTCCGCGTCGCGGTGCCGAACACATAGGGCAGTTCGGCGGCGTGAAAGCCATGGAGGTTCCATTCCTCGGTCGCCGGATAGCCATGGTCGAAGAAATAGAGATAGGCGCCCTGCCCCAGCGCCGCCTGATCCGACGCCAGCCGCTCCGACGTCCAGCCGTACATCGCGTCGCGCGTCGCGGCGAGCATACTCTCCTCGATCGCCTTCGCCGGGTAGCGCGCGAGGAACAGGTCGGCAAATTCGCCATAGCCGGCGCGGATCGCGGCTTCATAGGCCGCGGCGTCGGCGGGCGGCTTGGGCAGGAGGAAGCGGAGCGAGCGGATTTCGCCGCTGTTGAACCCCGCGAGCATCGGCACCGGCGCCTGCTCGCCCTTGTCGAACGTGTCGACGAGCTGGCGCGGCACGACCTCGCCGTCGACGTTCGGAAACGGGAAATAGCCGGTCGCGGGCGCCTTTTCGGCGATGTCCGCCGCGGGCAGCGCGCGCAGCGCGGCAAGGTCCGCGGCGCCAAGCCTGGCGGCAAGGTCGACGCCCTGCGCCTCGGCGGGGATCATGCCGTTGATCGCCTCGTGGAGCGCGGGCGCCGAGACCATATAGCCGCTTTCGGCGATCGCCTTGTGGAACAGGCCGCGCGCCGGGGGCGCCGCCATCAGATACATGACGCTGAGCGCGCCCGCAGATTCCCCGGCGATCGTCACATTGCCGGCATCGCCGCCGAACGCGCCGATGTTGCGCTTGACCCATTCAAGCGCCGCGACCTGGTCGAGCAGGCCGTAATTGCCCGAGACATGATCGGGCGCCTCGGCGCTGAGCGCCGGGTGCGCGAACCAGCCGAACATGCCGAGCCGGTAGTTGATCGTCACCACGATCATCCCGCGCCGCGCGAGCGCGCTGCCGTCATAGAGCGGGTCGGCGCCCGACCCCGACGACAGGGCGCCGCCGTGAATCCAGACGAAGACCGGCGCGCCCTTCGCATTTTGCGGCGCCCAGACGTTGAGCGACAGGCAATCCTCGCTCATCGCCGGAAGGTCCCAGGCATAGATGCTGGGCCCGCGCGGCTTCGGCTGCATACAGGCGGCGCCGAATTTGGTCGCGTCGCGCGTGCCGTTCCAGCGGGGCAGCGCCGCCGGCGCGCGCCAGCGGCGCTCGCCGACGGGCGGCTGGGCATAAGGGATGCCGCGAAACACCCGCATATCGCGTTCCTGCACCCCGCGCACCGCGCCGTCGGGCGCATCGACCACCGGATCGGCGGCCGCGACCGGCGCGGAGAGCAGGGCCGCGAGCAGAAAGGCGAAGGGGCTGAAGCGAGCGATCATCGGCCGGTCCCTCGTCATCGGTCAGAAGCGATAGTCGGCGCGCACGCCCACCGTCCGCGGCCGCATCCGGGCGTAGCGCCCGTCGAGAAAGGCTTCGGGGTGAACGTAGGTGATCGACTTGTCGTCGAAGAGATTCTCGACATAGGCGGTCAGGTTGAGCGCCCCCAGCTTCGTGCCCGCATAGAGGTTCACGTTGGTCCACGCCTCGGTATAGTCATAGGTCGGGCTGACCGCATCGGGATTGCCCGGCACGTTGGGGAACTGGTTCGGGAACGACCCCGCGTGCGACACATTGACCGCCGCGAACGCGGTCTCGCTGTCGCCGACGGGGAAATCATAGCGCAGCGTCGCCGACCCCTGGAAATGCGGCGACGCCAGCCGGGTGCCCACTTCGGCGCCCGAGATCGCCGCCTCGATCGCCGACAGCTTGGTCACCTTCGCTTCGTTGAACGAGCCGTTGAGCGCGAGGCTGAGCCCCGCGACCGGCCGCGCCATGAATTCGAATTCCAGACCATAGCTTTCGGCGGCGCCGATGTTGGTCGCAAACTGGATCGAATCCGACACGCGGTTCGCCTGGACCTGGATATTCTTCCAGTCGATATAATAGCCGGCCAGATTGGCGGTCAGGTCGCCGCCGAACCAGCGCCCTTTCAGCCCGACCTCGTAATTGGTCACGCTGTCCGACTTGGCGCCGTCGGGAATGACGATGTCGTTGGGGTTGATCGTGCTGACCAGTCCCGCGCGCGCGTTGACCACCGGCGTGCGGAACCCCGTCGAGACGGTGGCATAGGTGGTCAGGCTGTCGACCGGCTTCCACGACGCGCTGGCCTTCCACGACAGGCGGTCGTCGGACACCTTCAGCCCTGCGGAATAGGGGATGGGCGTCGTGCCGCTGAACGGCGGGATGAAACCGAGGCAAAGCTGGGTGAACGCGCGGCAATAGGCGTTGGTCAGATAATTGCTGTTATAGCCGCCGCCGCGCGTGAAGCTCTGCACCTCGGTATTCCCGTAGCGCAGCCCGCCGGTGATCCAGAATTTGTCGCTGAAGCGGAAGGTCAGCTCGCCGAAGCCCGCGATTTCGCTCTGATCGGTATAGCTGTTGAAGCGCTGATAATATTCGTCGGGAAGCCCGACGATATGGTTCGCCGCCAGATATTCGGGCGTCGAGCGATAGGCGAAATCGACCGTCCGGCGCTTGTCGTAATAAAAGAAGCCCGCGACCCATTGCAGAGGACCGTCATGACGCGACACCAGCCGCGTTTCCTGCACGAACAGGTCGTCATAGCCATAGGCGTCGAGCGCGAAGGGAAAGGCCTGCGCATAGGTGCCGGCCAGATCGACATAGAAGGAGGCGTCGTAATTCGACAGCGTCGTCGAACTGATCAGCTCGGCAAAGTCGAACTCGTAATTGACCGTGAGATTATAGTTGGTGAGCTTGCCCTGGAAGAGGTCGGGGCGATCCGAATTGCGGACGAATTTGCCGAGCAGCGGATTGGTCAGGCCCGAATCCGCGGGCTTGCTGTTCTCATAGGAGACCAGCAGCTTCACCTTCATCCGGTCGCTCGGCTGGAGCAGCAGGACGGCCCGGCCGCCATAGGCCTCCAGACTGTTCGAATCCTTGATGCCGGTGCCGATATTGTCGATCCAGCCGTCTTCGTTGCGATAATAGCCCGAGACGCGAAGCCCGATCTCGTCCTTCATGATCGGCAGGTTGATCATCGCATTATAGCGCTGGCGCAGCGAATCCGAGCCGGTGAGGCCGAGGTCGATGCTCGCCGAGGCCTGAAATTCGTCGAGGTCGGGGCTCTTGGTGATGATCCGCATCGCCCCCGCGAGCGAGTTCGACCCGAACAAGGTCCCCTGCGGCCCGCGCAGAAACTCGACACGCTCGACATCGTAGAGATTGGGGTCGAGGATCGTCGAATTGCCGTTCGCCGAGATCGGAAGCTCGTCGACATAGATGGCGACCGCGCTTTGCAGCCCGGCAGAATAGCCGTTGGTGTTGATGCCGCGCGCGGTGAAATTGTTGAAATTCTGGGTCGGCCGGTTGACCACCACGCCGGGGGTGTTCTGCGCGATCCCCTCATAGCCGACGATCCCCAGATCATCGAGCTCCTTCTGGCCGAAGGCGGTGACGCTGAGCGGAACATCCTGAAGCCGCTCGGTGCGGCGCGTCGCGGTGACGATGATGTCCTTGCTGTCGTGGCTATCGGCGCGGACGCCGGTATCGGCGGGTGCGCCGCCATCATTAGACTGGGCCAGCGCCGAAACGGGTAGCGCGAACAAGGCGACCGCCGATGCGGACGCAAAAAGCTGAGCCTTCATACAAACTCTCCCTCCCGTCGGCGGTCGTTGCCACCGATCTGGGAAGGTTTATCCGTCACATTCACGGAGGAGTCAATATTCACTATCGTGTGTGTGAATAAAATTCCCGATGACCATCGAGCGGCGATGCGCCCGAAGCGCGCGGCGACAAAAGCCCAGGAAAACCGCGGCTATCAGCTTGGAAAAGCGGGGGCCCGGCTCACCATTGCGGGCAACGGGCGCGCCATCACGCCGCCGAGCCAGCCCGCCGCCTCGACCGCCCGCGGCAGGTCCAGCCCGGTCGCCACGCCGCTGCGTTCGAGCAGGTAGACGACATCCTCGGTCGCGACATTGCCCGCCGCGCCTGGCGCGAAGGGACAGCCGCCGAGGCCGCCTAGCGAGGCGTCGACCGTCGCCGCGCCTTCATTCACCGCCGCCCAGACATTGGCGAGCCCGCTGCCGCGCGTATTGTGAAAATGCACCCGCACCGGCAGCGCGCCGACCGCCGCGCGCACGCGCCCCACCGTCTCGGCGACTTCGGCCGGCGTGCCGGCGCCGATCGTGTCGGCGAGCGCGATCTCGCGCGGGTCGGCGTCGGCCGCGCGCTTCGCCATTTCGACGACACGGTCGATCGCGACCTCGCCCTCGAACGGGCAGCCGAAGGCGGTGGCGATGGTGATCTGCCCGCTGCGCCCCGCCGCTTTCGCCAGCGCGACGATCTCCATCGCGGCGGCGAGCGATTCGTCGGAGCTCTGCCCCTGGTTGCGGATGCCGAACGAATCGCTCGTCACGCACACCGCGCCAAGCTCGTCGATCCGCCCCGTCGCCAGCGCGCGCTCGGCGCCGCGGCGATTGAGTACCAGCCCGATATAGGTGACGTCGTCGCGCTCGGGCAGCATCGCCACCAGGGACTCGGCATCGGCGAGTTGCGGCACTTTCTTCGGATTGACGAAGCTCGTCACCTCGATCCGCCGCGCACCATAAGCTATGGCGCGGCGGATCAGTTCGGCCTTGTCGGCGGTCGAGACGATCGCCGATTCATTCTGCAGGCCGTCGCGCGGCCCGACCTCGACCATTTCCACGCTGCGATTCTTCACCATATCGGCCCCGAACTTCCCCGAGTCATTTAGCAGGTTGAAAATTACATAGCATTCTAAGTATACAATGACCATGGGCGGCGCGAGCCTGTTTCTATCAGGCCCCGACCCGAAAGGCCCGACCCGAAAGGAACGACATGACGAACGCAAGCGGCGGGGGAGCGCTGGACGGAATCAAGGTGGTCGAGATGGGGCAGCTTATCGCCGGCCCCTTCTGCGGCCAGTTGCTCGGCGACATGGGGGCCGAGATCGTCAAGCTCGAACCGCCCGAGACCGGCGACCAGATGCGCCATTGGGGCCAGGGCGACCGCCCAAGCTGGTGGCGCGTCATCGCGCGCAACAAATATTCGGTCGCGGTCGACCTGCGGTCGGAGGAAGGCCAGGCGCTCGCGCGCGAGCTGATCGCCAAGGCCGATATATTGATCGAGAATTTCCGTCCCGGCACGCTCGAGAAATGGAATCTCGACCCTGCCGAGCTGCGTCGGGCCAATCCGGGACTGATCGTCGTGCGCGTGTCGGGATACGGCCAGACCGGCCCCTATTCGAAGCGCGCCGGCTTCGGCGGCATCGGCGAGGCGATGGGCGGCTGGCGCGGCATCGTCGGCTATCCCGACCTGCCGCCCGCGCGCATGGGGGTGTCGATCGGCGACACGCTCGCCGCCACCTACGGCTGTCTCGGCGCGCTCGCGGCGCTCCATCACCGCAGCAAGACCGGCGAAGGCCAGATCGTCGATTCGGCGCTCTACGAAGCGGTCCTGCAGGTCATGGAATCGACCGTCGCCGATTATTCGGCGAGCGGGGTGAAGCGGCGGCGCACCGGGTCGACGCTGCCGGGCATCGCGCCGTCGAACGTCTATCCGTGCAGCGACGGCGAATATCTAATCGGCGCGAACCAGGACGGCGTCTTCGCGCGGCTGGCCGACGCGATGGGGCGCCCCGAACTCGCCGCCGACGAGCGCTATGCGACGCATCGCGCGCGCGGGGCGCGGCAGGAGGAGCTCGACGCGCTGATCGGCGACTGGACGAAGACGATGACGATCGAGGAGCTTGAGGAGAAGATGATCGCGGCGGGCGTTCCGGCGGGCCGCGTCTACGACGCCGAGGACATGCTCGCCGACCCGCATTTCGCGGCGCGCGAGGCGCTGGTGACGGTCGCGGACGAGGAACTGGGCGAGATTCGGATGCAGGGGGTCTTCCCCAAGCTGTCAGCGACGCCCGGCGGCGTCCGCCGCCCTGCCCCCCTCACCGTCGGCCAGGACAGCACCGAGGTATTGAAACGCTGGCTCGGCCGCGAGGCGTGACGCGATGATCACCCTTTACGGCGGCCCGACCCCGAATGCGCGCAAGATTGCGATCGCGCTGCTCGAAATGGAGCTCGCGTGGCGGCTCGAACCCGTCGACATCCTGGCGGGCGATCAGCTCACGCCCGAATTTCTCGCGCTCAATCCGAACAACAAGACGCCGGTGATCGTCGATGACGACGGGCCGGAGGGTCCGGGGTTCGTGCTGTGGGAAACGGGCGCGATCCTCCTCTATCTGGCCCAGAAGACCGGCCGTTTTCTTCCCGAAGACCCGGTGAAGCGCGCGATCTGCTGGCAATGGCTGATGTTCCAGCTGTCGGGGGTCGGCCCGATGTTCGGGCAGGAGGCGCATTTCACCCATTATGCCAAGGATCGGCACCCCTATGCGATCGAACGCTATGCCCGCGAGGTCGACCGGCTGATGATGGTGCTCGACAAGAGGCTGGGCGAGGCCGAGTGGCTGGCGGGCGACGACTATACGATCGCCGACATGGCGACCCTGCCCTATCTTCGCCGCCAGTTCATCGACAAGGCGGGCCGCTTTCCGAACGTCGAGCGCTGGGGCACCGCGATGCTCGCGCGCCCGGCGGTCGCCGAAGGGATGCAGGTCGGCGTCGCGCGCGCCGAGACGATCGAGGGCGGCCTCACCGGCTTCACCGACGAACATCGCGCGATCCTGTGGGGCGACCGCCAGCATGTGAAGCGGTAGGGCGCGACTGGCGAATGGCGGCGTTGGTGTGGTGAGCGGACGGTGCCGATCCTCCCCGGCACGGGGAGGGGGACCATGCGAAGCATGGTGGAGGGGCACCCTCGGTTTACGCTTCGATCCAGAAAAGGCGCGCCATGACGCACCTGCCCCTCCACCACCTTCGGTGGTCCCCCTCCCCGTGCCGG
>QFCS01000993.1_pt1 | contig 73076 bp, 72 predicted proteins | sample 3576561 | NCBI WGS metagenome assembly QFCS01 | reverse complement strand
GAAAACATTCAAACGATAATTGAAATTGATAAAGATTTAATAATTAATTATAATCGAAAAGCTATTGAGGATATTTTCGATAACTTAATATCAAATTCGATAAAGGCATTGAAACAAACTAAAAATAAAATTATTAAATGTAGTAGCATTGTTTCTAATGAAGAATTAACAATCTATTTTTCCGATAATGGGATTGGAATTCAAGATGAAGATAAATATAGGATTTTTGACATTTTTTTCACAAAAACAGCGGAAGATGGAGGAGCTGGTATGGGATTATATACAGTTAAAACAAGAATTGAATCTATGCAAGGAACTATTGAAGTGATTGATAATGAATTAAATCCAACCGGAGCCACATTTAAAATAACTCTACCTTTTAATAAATAAAATTATGAAACTTGAAATAGTAATTATAGATGACGATTTAAAACTAAAGGAAGACCCTTTGGTGTGGTCTCTAATGGATAAATATGGGGAAGAAAATGTTATATTCATAAATAGTTCTCAAGAGGGAATTGATTATATTTCAAATAATCTAGAAAAAAATATCATTATAATTTTGGATTATGAATTTAGTGTCAATGAAAAAAAAGGGAATCAAGTTTTTGAGGAAATTAAAAATATAACGAAACTTATTCCAATAATTTTCTTCACTGGAATCAGTAAAATAGAAAGTGAAGTTTATAGAGATTTAATTAACAACCATGCTTTTGGTATTGTGAATAAAATGTCTACTTCTGAAGAATTATTAAAAGTAGTTAGTGATGCCGAATTATTTTTTAAAAGTAGTTTAGACAATGCAATTGAGGACTGGATAATTGAAAAAGATGAAGACAAAAACAAACCTATTTTCATAACATCTGAGGGAAAATCATACACACTAAATGAAATTTTATTTGAAATTAGAACTCAAAGTGATGTAGGTAAATCATTTTCGCGAAAATTAAATGAACTTACAATAGATTTACTATTAAGAAAAAAAGAGAACCTAAATGGCTAAAACTGTAATTGTATTTGACGAAGTAGACAAACAACTAGGTACTTTTTTTCAATTGTGTATTGAAGATTTAAACGATTTTTTTAATAATCTAGCCATTCAACCTATTTTATTAAACAGTGCCAAACTAAATGATTCATCAATCGAATTAACTACTAAACCGCTAGATGCTTTTATTTTTGGTGCATATTCACACGGTGGCGAGAATTGTTTAGTAAATTCTACAGCCACTTATATATCTACAACTGTTAATAATACCTGTTTTAATAATTGTTTTTTTTATACTTTCTCTTGTAGTTGTGGCTATGAGTTAGGTGGTAATTTGATTGAGAATGGATGTCTATCCTTTATTGGATACAACAAGGTTATTGCAATTTGGAATACATATGTGTTACCCTTTGTAATATGTGCAAATCATGGCTTGAAATTATTTTTTAGTGGAGTTAACACTTTCCAGATAATAGTCGAAATGAAAGATCAGTATAATAATGAAATTGATTCTATTTATGAAAAAGATTTTATGATTGCTTCAATTTTGAGAGAAAATAGAGACGCTTTAGTTAAATATGGAAACGATATAAACATTTCACTATTTAAATGAAAAAAAACCTCTGGTCACGACAAGAACTAATTCTTGCTTTTAATCTCTATTTAAAGCTCCCTTTTGGTAAAATGCATAAACAAACACCAGAAATAATTGAGTTAGCTGATTTGTTGGGTAGAACACCAAGTTCAATTGGAATGCGGTTAGGAAATTTTGCTAGTTGTGATCCCAACTTACAAGCAAGAGGTATTGGCGGTTTAAAAGGTGGGATGAATCAAGTAAAACCCATCTGGGATGAATTCTTTCACAACCAAGAAGAATTAGTCTTTTTAAGTGAACAAATTCTTGCCGAAAAACAACAAACAAACATTGAGTCAAAATACAAAGAAGTTTTAGCAGATATAAGTCATTTAAAAGGAGAAACCATCATTCGAGAAATAAAAACTAGAGTAAATCAATCGGTTTTTAGACAAATGGTGCTTTCTAATTATGATTCCAAATGTGCCATCACTGGTATTGATATTCCACAATTACTTTTTGCAAGCCATATTATTCCGTGGTCACAAAACGAAAAAGAAAGACTCAATCCAGAAAACGGAATTTGTTTATCAAGTTTATATGACAAAGCATTTGATAAAGGATTAATCGGAATTAATACGAATCATGAAGTCATTTTATCCAATGAACTGAAAAGGAAAAAAGAGGCTCCTTACTTCGCAACACACTTTGCTGGAATTGAAAAACAAAGGATAAATACACCACAAGATTATTTCCCAAAGAAAGAATTTTTAGAATATCATTTGGATACTATTTTCAACAAACAAACCATTTATTGACGGATAAAATATTAATTCCTACATTAGCCGTATAAATAACTTTATATTCATGAAAAATAAATACGTTAACTTTATTTCAGACGAACATTTTTTAGAATGTGTGGCCAATCTTCATAAAGCCTATACAAAAGCAAAAAACAATTTGACTAAAAAAAGTTTTTACAGTAATAAAGTAGACACCATTAAGTTAACGTTTGATGCTAAATTCAATGGTATTGATGAAGAAAGTTTGATTAAAGGTGAAATACTTAGACAAATTGACAAATCAATTAATAATTCAATTGGAACATTTCACGAACAAATTTTAGGAGGAATAAAAGGTTATGAGGTTGGGAAATTAAGTGGTTTTGATATTAAAGCGATTGACGACACTCTATTTGCAGATATCAAAAACAAACACAACACAATGAATAGCAGTTCAGCAGAAGCATTATTTCAAAAATTAGCTCGATATGCCGATACTTACAAAAAATCAAAATGTTATTGGGTACAAATCTTAGCCAAAAGTAGCTTTTGTGAATTATGGCAAGGCGAAATTAACGGGAAAGAATACAGCCATAGTAGAGTTTACAAAATTTCTGGTGATCAATTCTATGCTTTACTTTCAGGTGAACAAGACGCTTTTTATCAACTTTATAAAAAGCTGCCATTAGTCATTACCGACTATTTGAAAAGTATTGTAAACACAACCTCAGAGAATGAAAATTCAGCTTTAGAAGAAATCAACAAGGAAACCAAAAAATCCAAAAGAACTGTTTTAGACCAAATTACTTTTGAAAATTATGGTTTTTATCTGGGTTTTGACAAGCTGTAATACGCATTCAAAAACTTCACAATCGAATACCCCACTTCCTTCCCTAAATTTACAGGAACCGCATTCCCAATTTGCTTGTATTGCTGAGCAATAGAACCCGCAAATTGCCAATCATCAGGAAACGTTTGAATGCGTGCATATTCGCGAACGGTAAAAGGTCTCGTTTCTTCAGGGTGGCAACGTTCTGTTTGCTTTTGAGCTGGACTACACGTTAAGGTCAAACACGGTTCATCCCAACCAATGCGGCGAGCGATTCCGGTTTTCCCACCCCCTAAATGAAAACTACCGCCCATAAATTCTTTCTGGATGTCAAGGGGCAAATCTCGCCAATAGCCTTTTGGAGGGACTAAATCCAATACTTCAATTTTACTTTTAGGATATTTTGAACCTTCAGATTTTGGTACATCCGAATCGAATAAATCTCCTTTTTTCAACGCATCGCTTAAATTATAAATGCGTTTGTATGGTTTTGGATAGTCATATTTTATATCAATATCTTTTCGAATTCCCACCAAAATCAAACGTTCCCGTTTTTGAGGAACATTATAATGAATGGCTTTTAGCACTTGAACGGGCACTACATTATATCCAATTTCATCTAAAATGGAAATCATCCCTTGTAGCGTTTTCCCATTTTCATGACTTAGTAAACCACGTACATTTTCACCAATGCAAATGGGGGGATTTACTTCTTTCACTACACGAGCAAATTCATAAAAAAGTGTTCCTCTTGCATCATTTAGTCCAAGTTTTTTACCAGCATAACTAAACGCTTGGCAAGGAAAACCACCCGTTACTACATCTACTTTATCTTTGTATTCGGTAAAATCAAATTGTTTGATATCGCCTTCCAAAACATTCCAATTGGGGCGATTGTTTCGAAGGGTTTGACAAGCCCATTTATCCACATCATTCAAAGCCACACATTTTAATCCGGCTTTTTCCATTCCTACAGCCAAACCTCCTGCACCAGCGAATAACTCAATTACGGTGTAATTATGATCAGGTTGCACATAATTGGAAACTGTTTCTTTGACTTTAAAATCTATATAGCCTCCAAACAAATTATCTAAATCAGATTTTTTGTATAAACGATAATTACTCATGGGTTCTCGAACCGCATTTAACTTTCCTTCATTATCCCATCTACGCAGTGTTTCTTTACTTTTGCTTATATATTCTGAAGCTTCAGAGAGTGTCATTAAATCATTCATAACCAAATTGTTTAACCTTATACAATGGTTACAAATTTAAAAGAAAAAATGACTTGTCAAAATAAAAAGAAATCTAATTTTAGTAATTTTATAAACAAAAAAACTGCAAATGATTCAACACAAAAAATGTACCTGCAACGAAGATGCTTGGGAAGAAATTATTGTTAAAAACGATGACTATTTCCCAAACAAAACAGTAATATATTTTCATTGTGATGAATGTGGAGAAGATTTCAGAATTGAAGATTTTGAAACAGGTGAGGAACTTTTTTTTGAAAACCTGTAAACTTAGATTAATACGTTTTTACTCATCTTCAAAATTCACCCACACCTACCTCACCACCTTCACCCTCTCCACCCCCTTTTCCGTCACCACCTCCACCACATACAACCCATTAGCCACTCCACTAAAATCAAGTTGGTTGCCGCTTTGTGGCAATTGCATGCGTTGACCGTTTAAGGAAAAAACAGATAAATTTAGAATGGTTTCGGAGGTTTGCACCGTCAGCAAATCCGTCACCGGATTGGGATAGATGCGAACGGTGTTTTTTTCCGGCTGGCTGACGGATAATGTAATAGGAGAAATTCGAGCCAAAAAAGGCGTGTAACCCATGGGTTGCGGATGCGTAAAGGAAAACCATTGCATTTGAGCCGTTCCCTGCATCATACCGGTGAGGTAAACATCTCCTGCGGCATCCACCGACAACCCGTGGGCCCAATCACTTTGGGTTCCGCCCGCGGTAAACGCAAAATCCAATACCCCATCGGCTAAATAACGAAGCACGACTACTTCCCGGTTGGCAAACGCACCGGTATCTGTACTTACCTGCTCTGACCATTGGGTTAAACCGCCTGAGAGTATTCCGGTGAGGTACAGGCTTCCGAAATCATCCAATTGCAGAAAATTATGATGAGCCACTTCCAACGAACCGTTGCCGGGTACTTCTTTTGCCCAAAGATAATTGCCGTTGGTGTTGAGTTTGGCTAAGAAAAAATCTACGCCATTGATGGGCCCTTCCGTCGTAAGATTATCTAATTGTACCGAAATAAAGGTTTCAGCCGCCCAATAAATGTTGTTATTGCTATCTACTTGTACCACAGGCGATGAGCAAGTGATGTCTTGAACGTATTTAATCCACTGAAAAACACCTGCTGGGGAATATTTTACCAAGTAAACCGTATAGTCCAAATCAGTAGGTTGCAAAACGCCGGCATACACCGAATTGGTATTGGCACACGATCCGGTTGCATATATGTTTCCATCGGAATCCACGGCCAAAGCGGTTAATCGGTTTACATTTTCCTGCACAATCAACTGCAACGAATCGCCATTGGCATTCAGTTTTTCTATATAACAGGTGCCGTAATTGTCATAACCGATATAAATATGTCCGGCCGGATCAAAGACAATCGATTTGAACGTGTTGACTCCCACAACCGGCATCGTCAGGACTTTATGCCAAAGCAATTCGCCCGTAGCATTGAATTTCAGCAAAACATGCTGGGGTAAACCTGTTGTATTGGGAATTGAAAAATCTTCGTATGTCAGCGTATTCAAATGTTCCACTGCCATGAGCATGTTACCCTGCGGATCGCTTTGCAGTTGATGCACTACTGCTCTGTCTCCAAGGGTTTTGGAAAACAATATATTGCCGCCCTGGGTATATTTTTGATATGTCAGGTTACCAAATAACTCGGTGTAGGAAAACGGATTGTCTTTGAATCCGGCCCAATAAACCGCTCCATTGGCATCGGTAGCCGATATATAACCCGAAGGCAATAGGTTAGCCAATGTAATTTCAGGCGTGTTCACCCACTCAACAGATTGAGCCGAAGTGGTGAGAACGGGCCAAAGTAAGAGTACAGCAAGTAGTTTTTTCAGCATTGATTATCAACTTATTTGTTACTGTAACCTAAGAGTAAAAAAAGAGAAAAAGGTTGCGTAATTAATCAAAAAAAAAACTTAAATGGCCAGCAGTTTGATTTTACAACCGTTTAAGTCATCTAAGTCGGATGTTTTTCGTTTTGTGCCGATTAATCTTTTCTTTTTTAAACCATAACACCGATAAAAAACAAAGCGATCAACACTTTACCTCCCTTTACACCTTTGTCTGTCTGAAAAAACACGAAACAGACGAATTGATGTTTAGTTTATAGGGTTTATTTTAAAAAAATCTGCGTTTTCCGTCAGCACACAAATCTACTCACACAAATCTTTTAAAACCCGTAACGCTTTGGGCCAGGTTTCATTAAAATAGTCGGCATAATCTTCACCGGTATCGGTTTCCACAGTAACGGTTGTCACGCCGTCAGCTTCAGAAAAAGTATAATTTTCCAGGGCTCCGCTCCAGGCTTCCACTTGTGGTCCTTCGGTGATTTCGGTCTCGCCTTCCAATATGCCCAAATGAGCAATCGAAATAAACTGATTCGGAATATTTTCGGCAATTCTGGAAACCATACCGCCTTTTTTCCCATCCTCTCCCGTTCCGATGAAGTATATTTTATCGCCTTTGTTCCAACCGCCTTCAAAGGTGGACGTAGGGTTGAACTCCGCCGTCCATTTTTCATAAGTCGGTTTGGTAATCATGGTACTGTAAACTTTTTCGGCCTTGGCCTTGATGTTGATGGTGTAGTTTAATTTTTTCATTGTTGTGACAGTAAAAACGTTTTTTTCTTTAAGCCTGAAGCTTTTTTTTAAATTATTATGAGCTCAGAGAATACGCATGAGCCCCCAGAACTTTTTTGTCTCAGAGCCTGACCAAAACCCCTTTCCGTTTCACTATATTCTTATAATCCCACTGAATGGTTTCTGCCTTTTGCAGCCAGCGTTTCACCTCATCGGGCTGAATTTCGGATACATCATTATAAAAAACGGAAGCATCTTTGAATTTTCCGCCTCTGACGCTTAACGCTTCTTCTTCAAAATCGGCACCACTCCAAAACATGAGTCGGATTCCTGCTTTCTGTGTGCTGAAACCGACAACCGGATTGCCGTTGATAAACCAAACCGGATGAGCATGCCAGATCTTACTCTCGGTAAATGATAAGTGGCTATCAATAAGCCTGGCCAGTTCCCGGCCAATGGCTTGTTCGGTTGCTGTGGGAAGGTTGGTAATATAGTTTTGAATGGATTCCATAGTGTGATGATTGGATTATCAGGTTTTCAGAAATTCAAAAGCTCCTTTTCTCAAATTAATATCATATTCCGAAAAAGCTTTCAAACAGGCTAAAAAGTTAGCCCATCCTTCGGTATTTCCACCAAACCATTTGATGCCTTTTTCGTTATTTTCTTTTCCGTCTTCAATTACTTGAACTAACGTACTTTTGTCTTTTTGTTCGGTTAATTGAATGGTTACAATCGTTTCCGGATCCCAAACAAAGGTTATTTTATTGTTCGGAATAACTTCGGTCACGGTTAACGGACATTTTTCGTCAAATTCGGGAAAAGTCCAGATAAGTTCTGCCTTTTCTTCCATACGTCCGGAACTGCTCCCGATAAAATAATGGGTCATTTTATCCGGATTGACAATGTTCTCGAAAACCGTTTCGATGGGTTTTTGAATTTGAATTTTAGTTTGAATGATGAGTTTCATGTTTTTGGTATTAGATTCTATCTTACTAAATTTAAAAAGACCTGAAAAAATTAAATCTACATTATTTAAAAGTTTAACCACATAGAAACATAGAAAATATCATAAAAGTAAACCAATACTGGTTTTCATAGCTATGCTTTACTTTAAAGCGAAGCGTTTAACTGCAATTAAAATCTATGTATCTATGTGGTTAACTATTATTTTAAAACACAATAAATTATTTTTTTGTAATGCAATACGATGTAATTTTTTGCAACTGATTCGCTTCATTAAATTCGTATAAATCACAAGCCCAAACAAACGCTTTCGGTTTTTGATTGATGACAAATGCCGCTGTTCCGTTGATGGCCACTTTATTTCCGTCTATCAGACAATTGATTGTTTCAAATTGGGTGGTTACCGTTTTAAAATAGGCTTCCACCTGTAAACACTGTGCAATAACGGCTTCTTTTCCGAGAAACTCGTTTTCGCCTACCACTTGCCATACAACCGTGTTGTCAAGATAAGGAAAAACGGATTGAAACTCCCCGTTTGAAAAGGCTTGTGCTATACTTTTTATCGTCATTCTACTCTATTCTCCCAACACTCAGGTTTTCGGCTACTCAGGCTTTTCTTCATGATAATTAATCATCCAGCACACGCCGAATTTATCGACAAAAGAACCGAAATAATCACCCCAGAACATATCGGCCATGGGCATTTCCACTTTTCCTCCGGCTGATAATCCGTTGAACAAACGGTCGGCCTCTTCACGGCTGTCGGGCGTGATGGAAATATAGTTATTGTTTCCTACCGTCAATACATGTCCGGCACTGGGTAAACAATCCGAAGCCATCAGATGTTGCCCTTTCCCGATGGGAAGTGCGACGTGCATGGCTCTGTTTTTTTCGTTTTCAGGTAAATTTTCTGTTCCGGGAGCTTCGCTCATTTTGGAAACAAATAATTCACCACCAAAAACGGTTTGATAAAATCGGAAAGCTTCTTCGGCATTTCCGTCGAAATTTAGGTAGGGATTTAGTATCATGTTTGTTTTCTGTTATCGGTTCTCGGTTCTCGGTTGTCGGTAATAAGCCAATTACCATTAACCAATTAAACCTTTAATTTTTTCTTTATTTTCGTAAAATACCCAAAGATTGATTAGGAAAAATACACCGGCAATTGCTAATCCTTCCGGCATATAAACGGCATTGTGAAGCATGATTCCTATCATTACAGGAAAAATCATCAACGCTCCCAACAAACGGGTTTTGGGGAAAAGGAATAACAAACCGGAAATTAACTCAACGGCTCCTACCAGAGGCATTAACCATTTAATGGTCATAAAGGCTTCGCCCACTTTCATGATTTCCGGCTCCAAGGGCGGAATGGGCATATAGTGCAAAAACTTATCTAATCCGGCATTGATGAACATCAGGCCAAATAAAACAAACAGGATGGTTTTAACTATTTTCATCTTTATTATTTATTGCATGGAATACAATCCGAATGTGTTGTTTTCAGTGTCCAGACAAATGCTGATAAAACCGTGCTCGCCAATCGACATTTTCGGACAATGTACTTTGCCGCCGGCCTTTTCTACCCGGCTTTCTTCCACACTGCAATCTTCGCAGGGAAAATATACGATGGTGGATGTATTTCCGGGGTTATTGGTACGGGCTTCTTTCATTTGTACCAAAGCACCACTTACACCTTGATTTTCGGCATTTGAAAAACAAGACATGATGAATTCATCACTACCGTCTGGAGATGGCATATCGTGGAATTTTGTCCCCAATACGGTGGCATAAAATTGTTTGGCCCGCTCTATGTTATCCACATAAATCTCAAACCAACAGATTACATTTTCATTCATAATTTTATTTTTTTGTTTGTTTATACACAAATGTAACGGCTTCCGACAAGAATATTCTTGCCTTATGGCAAGAAATGATGTGAACTGATTTCTTTTCGGATCCGGCTGAAAGACGTGTCCGTAATACCGAGATAACTGGCAATGTATTTTAACGGCGACTGCAACACCAGTTCCGGCTTTTCTCTGATGAGTTGTAAATAACGGTCTTTGGCCGAAAGGGTTACCATTTCTACAGAACGTTGCTTGAAATGAAACAAGCGGTTGGTCATCCAGAGCCGTCCCCACTCGGAAAAACCGGGGATGGTGTGATAGAGCTGCTGGAATACTTCAAAATCGATTTTCCAACACACACAATCGCTCAGAGCCTGAATATTTTCCTGGCTTGGAATACGTTGAAACAAAGACAGAACATCAATAACCACTTCATGATTTGAAAAGAAATCGGTGGTAATATCATTCCGGTTATAATCAAACGCATACGATCGCATCAATCCGTTTTGAAGCAACAAATACCCATCGGCCACATCGTCTTTTTTAAACACAAAATCACCTTTTTTAAAGGTTACCGGATAGTGTGATGCGACAATCCGATCAAGTTCTTCCGGACGAATCAGCGGGTGTTGATAGACTTGGGAAAGCAATTCATTTTTCATCATAAAAACGCAAATACGGTAAAGCTAATTTAATCAAAAAAAGAAAATACTTTTAAAATTACCTGTAGTTTCTTTAAACAGTTGTTAAATTTTTAGTTTGAAAGAATGACAATACGCCGGTTTTGCATAGTTTTCAAAAAACGAATCAATCCTTACGTTGAAATTTGATTTTTTATATAAATTTGATTTATACAGATAATATTTAGTAAAAATTTGATTATCACACTATATTTTTTATGGTGTCTTAATTAAAAAATATTGTTTTTTGTATTTTTACCCCAATAAAAATAGGGTATTTTATGAAAATTGAAAAACGCTGGATAATTTCATTTGGCTTGATCAGCCTTGCCGCCGTCGGTGGTTTATTGTGGAAAAGCACTCCCGCAAGCGAATCTGTTGTTTTTAATGCTGCCGATACCATTGTTACCGCAGATGTGGCCTGGTTGCTCACTTCTTCCTGCTTAGTTTTATTAATGACACCGGGTCTTTCGTTTTTTTATGGCGGAATGGTGGGTAAAAAGAATGTGATTTCCACCATGTTGCAAAGTTTTATTTGTTTAGGTGTGGTTTCCCTGCTTTGGGTGATTGTGGGATTTAGTTTGGCGTTTGGTGATTCCTACGGCTTTACAATCAACGGAACTCACTACGGCCTTATTGGCAATCCGTTTCAATTTGCATTCATGGATCAGGTAGGCGTGCTGCCCCACCACCAAATGGCCTCTACCATTCCGTTTATTCTCTTTGCGTTGTTTCAGATGAAATTCGCGGTCATTACTCCGGCGATTATTACCGGATCATTTGCCGAGAGAGTTAGGTTTATTTCTTATTTATTATTCATCTGTTTGTTCACTTTATTTATTTATACTCCGCTTTGTCACATGGTTTGGCATCCGAGCGGTTTATTAGGCAGTTATTTTGGGGTAAAAGATTTTGCCGGAGGAACTGTAGTTCACATGAGTGCCGGATTTGCCGCATTGGCAGGCGTTTTAGTATTAGGAAAACGGAAAAACAGCGAACATATCCCCACCAATATCCCGTTTGTGCTGTTGGGAACCGGCATGCTTTGGTTTGGTTGGTTCGGATTTAATGCCGGATCTGCTTTGGCAGCCAACGCAACAGCGGCAATGGCCTTTGCCACCACAACCGTAACCTCAGCATCAGCCATGCTGACCTGGATTTTCTTTGACCGATTGAACGGAAGAAAAGTGTCGGCCATGGGGGCTTGTATCGGTGCCGTTGTGGGATTGGTTGCCATTACACCCGCCGCAGGATTTATAACCATTCCGCAAAGCATCTTTTTCGGATTCATCGCTGCCATTGTTTCGAACAAAATGCTGTATTGGAAAAAGCTCAAATCTGTTGATGACACTTTGGATGTTTTTGCCTGTCACGGTGTAGGCGGAATCATGGGCATGATTTTAACCGCTGTTTTTGCTCAGGGTGAAAATGCCAGCTTACTTCACGGGGGTTGGAGTGTCTTTGGTCATCACATGGCGGCATTGGTTTTGGTGGCTATATTCACATTCTTTGGTTCAATGCTGTTGTATAACGTTACCAACCTGATCATTCCGCTTCGTGTTTCGGAAGAATCGGAGCAAATTGGTTTGGATTTATCGCAACACGATGAGCAATTTTGATGACTGAGGCAATTATTCCATTTACGATATAAGTGTCAATACATTTGAAATGGCTTTAAGCTTATATGATTAACGATTATTGCTTGGTTAATTCTTTGTAGATCACGTCCCATACTTTATCACGAATGGCTTTCTTGTCATCCGCCGTAAAGCCGGCAGTAGGAATAAATTCGTGGACTTTGGCCCGCATCACACCGGGGCTTCCGCTGAAAAAGGTATAGGAAAACCGTTTCTTATTGTCGTAAAATGTCATCGGAACAATCGGAATCTGATGCTCGATAGCCAACCGGAATGCACCGTCTTTAAAATCGGCCAGCACGACCGATTCATCATCCGGTACCAATCCTTCCGGAAAAATACAGATGCTTAAACCTTGTTTTAACCTTTTTTGGGCACGTTCGTACACTGCCAATCTGCTTTTCTGACTGTCTCGATCAACCAGTATGCAGGTTCGTTTATAGAAAAATCCGAACAGCGGAATTTTAGAAAGTTCTTTTTTACCTACAAAAACAAAAGGGTTTTTGGCGATAATCAACATCAGCATAATATCGGTCATCGAGGTGTGATTGGCCACCAGCATATAACTTTCTCCTTTTTTAAATGCCTGTTCCCGAACAATTTTGGGGTAAAACCCCATGGCAAACAAGATTCCTCTTGCCCAAAGTTGGGCCAGCCGGAAGAAAAAAGGGTACCATTCTTCTTTTAAAATGGAAATAATCAACAGTGGAAAAAGCAGAATAATCAGGGAAGCCAGAACGATATAAAACCATATCCGCCAAAAAAGCCAAAAAAGTAGTTTAACTATTTTCATGAAGCCAAATGTAAGCAAACCAAAGTGATTTTTAAATCACAACATCAAGTTTGTGCTTTTATTTGCCGCCATACCGTTGAAGTCCAAAGGTTTTTTACAGATTAACCATATTGCACAACAAATCAATACGCGAAATTTTAGCCACTGATTCGCAGATTTTAATCTACGGAAAACCATTTTTAGAAGTTCAAATTAAGATGCCCTGAAAGATCCTTTTTTAAAATCTGTTTAAGTTCAATGAATTTAAACCTAAAAAAGTAGCGATGTTTTTCAAAAACTTTCCGAAATTTGCCTTTTTACAACCCCGTCATTATGTCAAAAATACTAACCGGAATTCAAGCCACCGGAACACCTCATTTAGGAAATCTGTTAGGAGCCATTTTACCTGCGATTGAGATGGCAAACAAACCTGAAAACGAATCGTTTTTGTTTATTGCCGATCTGCACTCTGTTACACAAATTAAGGACGGCAAAACGCTTCGTGAAAACACCTATAGTGTTGCGGCGACCTGGCTGGCTTGCGGATTGGATATTTCTAAGGTGATTTTTTACCGCCAGAGCGATGTTTCTCAAACAACAGAATTATCATGGTACCTGAGCTGCTTCTTTCCGTTTCAGCGATTGACTCTGGCACATTCCTTTAAAGACAAAGCTGATCACCTGGAAGATGTAAATGCCGGATTGTTTACCTACCCGATGTTGATGGCGGCTGATATTTTATTATATGATGCCGAAGTGGTTCCGGTAGGAAAAGACCAATTGCAACATTTGGAAATTACACGAGATGTTGCTTCTCGATTTAACCATCAGATGGGCGAAACGTTTGTGCTTCCCGAAGCAAAAATTCAGGAAGAAACCATGTATATTCCGGGAACAGACGGAAATAAAATGAGTAAATCCAGAGGAAACATCATCAATATCTTTTTGGACGACAAAGCATTACGCAAGCAAATCATGTCGATTGAAACCGACAGCAAACCGCTGGAAGAACCCAAAGATCCGGAAACCTGCAAGGTTTTTGCCATCTATAAATTAGTCGCTTCTGCTGAACAGGTTAAGGAAATGACCACCAATTATTTGGGTGGGAATTACGGCTACGGTCATGCTAAACAAGCTTTGTTTGAATTAATTTCAGAACGTTTTAAAACCGAAAGAGAAAAATACCATTACTATATGAACAATCTAGCGGAAGTAGATAACGCTTTAGCGGAAGGAGCTGCCAAAGCCGGAAAAATTGCCGATGGTGTTTTGCAGCGTGTTCGGGAAAAATTAGGCTTTTTATAAAATGAAAAAATATATCGCGGTTTTTGCTTTGATGTTTTTTACTTTTGGCTACACCCAAAAGCAGGAGCCGGTGTATATTTTATTTAACCAAAATGAAACAGCCACCTGTCAATACCCTGTAAAACGGGACCCCGTCAAAAAAGTCAAACTGGACTATTCGCAGAAAAGGCATCGCAAAATCAATATTACCCGTTTTATTTTGTGCCGGAATATCTTTGTTTTTGAATTCAAAAAAAATCACTTTGAAACGGTTGACGGTTCGGCTGTAGCTAATTACAAAATGATTACATTGGACGAAATAATTTCCCGCGAGGAAGAAGCTGAATTCAAAAAGAACATTAACGAACTTTTTCCAACAATCTATATTATTGAAGCCATTGAAAACGGTTTGTATGCCAAATATGAGGTGGTTTGGGAAAAATTGCAATAATTCAAACGGCCTCAAATAATTTTCCGGGTAACGGACGAACCACCCCTTTCAGTTCCATGTTCAATAATATTCCTGAGACTTTATAAACCGGAAAGCCGCATTCCAAAGCTATGATATCCATCAATTGTTTCCCTTTTTGCAACAAATAATCATACACTTTTTGCTCTTCAGCGTCTAACGAAACAAACAATTGTTTCTGAACCGGTTTATGTGGTTTTGATTCCAGCTGCCAATTCATGATATAAATTAAATCGGCTGCAGAAGTAAGCAGATGAGCCTGCTGGGTTTTGATCAGGTTATTGCATCCCTGGCTGAATTTGTCTGAAATTCTTCCCGGAACGGCAAAAACATCACGGTTATAATCGTTTGCCAGGGTTGCTGTAATGAGCGATCCGCCCCTGTCGGCACTTTCAATTACAATCGTAGCTTCCGATATACCGGCTACAATACGGTTTCGTCTGACAAAATTTTCCTTATCCGGATTAGAAGAACTCCAGAATTCGGTCAAAAAACCGCCATTTCTCATCATTTTAGCCATATATCTCTGGTGAGCTTTGGGATAAATCTGATCGAGTCCGTGAGCCAAAACCCCAATGGTTTGAAGATTCTGTTCTATGGCTGCCCGATGAGCAACAATATCAACACCGTACGCAAATCCGCTCACGATAACCGGATTTAAAGGTGATAAATCTTCGATGAGTTTCCGGCAGAAATCAATCCCGTAATTTGTAATTTGCCGGGTTCCGACAATACTGATTACTCTTTTTGACTTTAACCCGACATGACCGTTTGAAAACAAAACCGTTGGTCCGTCAATGCATTGTTTAAGCCTTTCCGGATAGGCCTCATCCTGAAAAGAACAAAAACCAATATTTGCCGACTCGATGAATTTTATTTCCTGCTCAGCCAGTTTAAAAACAGACCGGTTGGCCAGTTTCTTGATCAGAACAGAGCCAATTCCGTTAACACTTGTTAATTTATTTTTAGAAGCTTGAAAAACTTTTTCGGCCGACCCGCAGTGACGGATAAGCTTTTTGGCAACAATGTCACCTACTCCTTCTACTTGCAGTAATGCCAGCGTGTAATATAATTCTGATGTTGTCATGGCATATAATTGAATTTAAAAGTAATGCTTTTTTCTGTTTCTTTAAAATTTTTGACAAGGAAGTGATTCAAACTTTTTCACTTGACCTTGAAAAAGCCTCTTTTTATGCTTTAACCGCAACGTTTGAATCCTTTGAAAAACACTTTTGTTCAGTTTTATAAAAAGGGGGTGAGTCTCTAATTTAATGAGTCCGAAACGGTTATCAATTTGCGTTAAATTGTTAATAAAATTTGTGGATAAAATTTTGATTCGGCGGTTGAATATTTTTTCTTTGTTGCTATGAGAATTGAGCAATATATATCCCAATTATTATACCGGTACCAATGTGTTACGGTTCCGGGTTTCGGTGCTTTTTTAACGGAAAACCGATCTGCCCGTCTGACTGAAGACACCCACACCTTTTATCCGCCCCAGAAAGTGGTTTCTTTTAATTTTCATTTAAAGAATAATGACGGTCTTTTGGCTAATCATATTGCCGTTTCAGAGAAAATAGAATATGAAAAAGCTATTTCCCTGATCGAAGAAGAAGTTACCACCTGGAAATATACTATCCAGAAGAGTGAATCCATCTTCCTTAAAAATATTGGAAAACTCTCCTTAAACAGTGAGAGCAGTTTGGTTTTTGAACCGGCTGACAGTTTGAATTATGCAACTCATGCATTTGGTCTTACGTCATTTGTTTCTCCGCAAATTAAGCGGGAAGTCTTTAAAAAAGAAGCTGAACAGCTGGAGGAAAAAGCTCCGATTCAATTTACGCCGGAAAAAAGAAGGGAACCAAGTCCCTGGCTTAAATATGCAGCTGTTTTTGCAATCGGCCTGGGAATGTCCGGTTATTTTGGCAATCAATGGTATGAAAAGAAAGTCGATGCCGAAACGTTACTCGTAGAAAAAAAGGTTCGGCAAAAAGTGGAAGACAAAATCCAGCAAGCTACTTTTTTTATTGAGAGCCCGATCCCTTCTGTTTCGCTAACAGTAGAAGAAGCGAATGATAATGCTTATAATTATCACCTTGTAGCCGGAGCTTTTAAAGAGGAGAAAAATGCTGAACGAACCCTGCAGGCATTAAAGGATTTAGGTTATAAAGCCAAAAAAATTGCTCCCAATAAACATGGCTTGCACCCTGTTATTTACGGCAGCTATCCTACGATTGAAGAAGCCCAGACAGCACTACAATCCATCAAACAATCGCACAATAAAGAAGCTTGGATGCTTGTTTTAGCGTTAGAAAAATAAACCCTTTGCCCATATAACTTTGATTAAAGCTTCCTATACGAAGCTTTTTTTATTTGTTGTAACACAAACAGGATAAATGTTGTTTTTCTACCTTTGCAAAAAAAATAAAAATGCAAGTAAAATACCCATCCGATTCCATTACCACGTTAACCGATGTTGTTTTGCCCGGCGAAACCAATCCGTTGAACAATCTTTTTGGCGGTGAATTATTAGCCCGAATGGACAGAGCAGCCAGTATCTCCGCCAGACGCCATTCCAGACGCATCTGTGTGACAGCTTCCGTTAACCATGTTGCATTCAACAAAGCGATTCCGTTAGGCAGCGTAGTTACGGTTGAATCTAAGGTTTCCAGGGCTTTTAATACCTCAATGGAAATTTATATTGATGTTTGGATTGAGGACCGCGAATCCGGGAACAAAACCAAAGCCAACGAGGCAATTTATACCTTTGTTGCGGTGGATGAAATGGGAAACCCGGTATCTGTTCCGCAAATAGAGCCTCAGACAGAACTGGAAAAACAGCGTTTTGATGCGGCCTTACGGCGAAAACAATTGAGCCTGGTTCTTGCCGGAAAAATGAATCCGCACGATGCTACGGAATTAAAAGCGTTGTTTGTTTAATAAAAAAAGCCTGAACGATTTACTTTCAGGCTTTTTGATTGGATTACATATTATATAACCAACTTTGCGGGTTTAAAAAGGAATCATTTTGCAAGACCGAGAATTTGATTGCTGTTTTTCCGGTTGACTCATTGGTTCTGATTCTTCCGATGGTTTGTTTAATATCTACTTTGTCGCCTTTGTTTACAGAAACAGCACTCAGGTTTTGATAAACCGTAATAAAATCACCATGTCTGATGTAAACGGCTTTGTTGATAGGCGATAATACCTGAATCAACATTACTTCGCCCGCAAAAACAGCACGGGCTGACGAACCTGATTCTGTTGTAATTTCTACCCCATTGCTATGGATTGTTAATGATGGCTGAACCGGGTGCGGCTGATCTCCGAATTTTAACGAAACAAATCCTTTTTCTACCGGCCAAGGCAGTTTACCACGGTTAGCCTTAAAATTATCTGATTCTATTTTTCCTTCAGCGGTCAGAACAATTTTGGAAGAAGAAGAGCCGGCAGAAGTGGTTTTAGTTCCCGCTTTTGTCGCTGTTTTTTTATTTTCGGCCGCAATAGCATCGCGAATGGCTTTTTGAATTTTCCGGTCTATATCTTTGGCTTCCTGTTGTTTTTTCTTGATATCTGCCGCAATTTTCTTTTGGTCTTTTTTAATTGATTTTACAAGTTTTTCCTGTTCTTGCTTCTCTTTTACCAAAACCAACTTTTCCTGCTCCTGCTCTTTAATAATTTTTTCCTTTTCCGATTTAAGTGCCGCTAGTTTTACATTATATACTTCCAGCTCGGTTGTTTTTGCTTTGATTTCATCACCCTGACTTTTCCGGTAACCGGCATACTGTTTCATGTATTGTACCCGCTTGTAGGCCTGTGTAAAATCTTTGGAGGAGAGAAGAAACATCGCTCTGCTTCGTTCTGACCGGCTTTTATATGATTTGACAATCATGTTGGCATAATCCTCTTTAAGGACTTCTAATTCCCGGTTTAATTTATTTATTTTCAGCTGATTAGTATAAATATCATCATTAAGCAACTTAGCCTGTTTTTCGTTGGTCTGAATGAGTTTTTCACGCAACTCAATTTTGGCATTCTGTTGTTGAATAACGGTAACTACAGACTTTTCCTTGTTCTTATTTTCCTGAAGAATACGTTCGTTTATTCTGATTTCTTCCAACAACTGTTCTTTTCGCTTTTCCAGTTTCTTCTGTACTTCCGTTTGGGCAGAAAGGGTTGCAACGGAAAGCATAAGCAAAAATGTCAATACCGACTTTATCATGTCTGGAGCTTTATTTTTCTATAAAAATTTGTTCGTAACCACCGGGTACACTATACGGAAAAGACAGTTCTTCATTAAAGGTAACCGAATTATAGTCTAATGAAATGATGTTTTTTTCATTTTCATGAATAGCTTCAATAAGAATATTTAACGGTAAAATGGCTTCTCTGTATTCTTTGTGATTGGGATAAACAACGTTTAGCTTTCTGCTTCTGATTATTTGCTCAATTTCCTGTCTTTTGATCAGAAAATTAGACGCTTCAAAATAGAATGATTTCACGTTTTGCTTATCGTTTCTATCGCTTAGTTTATATAATTTATCTTCAATGGTGTTGACATATTTTCCTTTTCGCAAATCATCCATGGCTTGACCAATGAGCATATTTTGAACTTTAAAAAAGTCCAGATCGGTTCCAAGCCAGTTGCTTAACGTTGTATAATCTCCTTCAAAAAACTTATTGCCGTTTTTTTCGTAGTATTTTACATCGGTAGGCGTAATCAGTCCTTTAGCCATTGTTATTCCTAAAAAACGGATGCTGACCAAAATCATTTCGTCTTTCTTTATTCTGATTTCTGCCGAAAAACCCAGCGATTGGTTTCTGTCTTTATACTTGGCATTGGCACGGATATATGCTGTTGAAAAATCTTTCTTAACATCATAGTGGTTTTCAATGATCTTTTGCGTAGCAACATCATCAGATGCTATTCCTTCTGTCAATCCTTTTTTTGCTTTACATCCAACTAATGTAAAAACAAGCACCAAAGCAAATAAAAACGGTTTCATTATTTAATTTCTTTTAGTAATCTATCAGCTTTGATAAAATAAGTTTCTTTTTTTCCGGTATCACCAAGCCCATTGAACGCTTCGCCCAATTGAAGGTAAAAATTAGCTTCCAACGTTTTGTTGTCCACAATATAATCAATTCCTGACTCTAATTGGTCTTTTGCTTTTTTAAAGTTTTTCAATTGATTATTGGCCAAACCGGCATAATAATAAAAGTCCGGTTGCAACGGATAAAGCTCTATTTTTTCTTCTGCCTGCTTTACCAGTCTATCAAACTGTTTGCTTTCGGCATAAGCATTCAGCAATAGCAAACTGTTTTCAAGATCATCCGGGTTGGCCTTGGCATGTATTTCATAATATTTTGCGGCATTTACCCAATCGCTTTTCTGCTGGTAAAATTTACCTACCTCCTTGGCTACCTTTACTTCACGGTCGTCTTTAAAATACTGAATCGCCTTTTCCAGGTCAGGAGCAAAAGCCGGATTGTTTTTCGTGAAAATTAAAAATTCATTAAAAACACGGTGTTTTATTTTCTTGTCAATTTTGGTACTCTTCAGTACTTTATGCATGGCAGAAGCCGCATTGGTTCCGTCTTGCCTGTCTATGTTAAATTTAAACAAGCTCACCTGGGCCCAGTCTGAAGAAGGGATTTCTTTTTCGAGCAATTTAGCCACCTCCAACGCTTTATCCTCCTGATTACTTTCTGAATACAAATAAATCAAGGCCACATAATTATCTTCTTCTTTGGGGTTATTTTTAATGGCTTGTACTAATTTATCTGTTTCCTGCCCTTGATATCGGGTAGTGGTTTTAATCTGGCTGCGGAACTGTTCCCTGATTTCAGTTTTTCCAACCGTTTCCGTCAGTTCATCAATTAATTTCAACGCCTCGTCGTACTGCTGTGTAAACATGTACAATGAAACCAGCTCTTCTTTATACTCTTTTTTAAACCCGATGAGCTTTTTCATGATGACAATCGCATTCATATAATCGCGGGTGGCATACGAAACATCGTATAACCCTACCCAATACCAGCGGTTTTTGGCATCCAGTTGTGTTGCTTTTTCAAAACTATCGTAAGCATTTTTATAATCCTTTTGATAGAAATAATTTTTGCCCAGCTCAAAATGAACCACCGGATTATTGGGCTCCAAAGCAAGACATTTTTGAAGGGCACTAACTGCTTTATCATAATTCTCAATTCCCTTTTCCCGCAAGGATTCATAGAAGGCCACCTGAAATTCACTGGTTTCCAACGCAATATCTTCCGGTTCTACTTGTGAAAACACGAAGACGGATTGGAACAGAATTCCAAGAAAAATCAGATTATGACGGATACTTTTTTTCATTTTTACCTCAGCCCGCTCCCCTCTTTTTTAGAGAAGGAAGCGGGCATTATCTTTACTGTTTTTATTCTAAAACCGAGTAATCACCTATGCTGATACTTGTAAAGTTGCCATCAAACGAAACGTGGTTTCCAATCATGGCATTGTTTAAAGCAGCATTTTTAATATGAGCGTGTGTTTGCACTAAACTGTTTTTAATGGTTGAATTAATAACATGACATCCTTTTCCCAACGACACATTCGGACCAACGGTTGCGTTTATTAAAACCACATCTTCACCAATGTAGCAGGGAGGAATAATGGTGGCATTTTGCTGTTTTACATCATAATCAATCAAATGTTCTCCGTCATTATGTAAAAAACCCAGCATTCTGGTGTTGGTTTCAACCGTTACGTCTTTATTGCCGCAATCCATCCATTCATCTACTTTACCGGGTACAAATTTCATGCCTTTTGCCATCATTTGTTTAATTCCGTCATTAATCTGGTATTCGCCGCCATGAATGATGTTGTTATCCAGAACCGACTGCAATTCATTTTTAAGAACGGCAACATCTTTAAAATAGTATATCCCAATCACCGCCAAATCAGACACAAACTCTTTTGGTTTTTCAACCAGTTCAATGATTTCACCACTGGTATTCAGATTGACTACACCAAAAGCTTCGGGTTTATCTACCTGCTTTACCCAAATTACGCTGTCTGCGGATGTATCCAAATCAAAATCGGCACGGATTAACGTGTCAGCATATGCAATAACGGCTGGTCCGCTCAAAGAATCTTTGGCACACATAATGGCATGACCGGTTCCCAAAGCCTCATTCTGATAATAGATGGTTCCTTTGGCTCCTAATTTTCGGGCAATGGCGATTAATTCATTTTCAACTTGCTTACCAAAACTTTCATGAATGATAAAAGCGACTTCATCAATAGATTGATTTAAAACTCCGGCAATATCTTCTACCAATCGATGCACGATAGGCTTTCCGGCAACCGGAATTAGGGGTTTAGGAACTGTTAATGTATGAGGTCGTAATCGTGAGCCGCGGCCGGCCATTGGAACTATTATTTTCATCTTTTTTAAATTTAACCGCAAAGTTCGCAAAGAATTTTTGCAAAGTTCACCAAGCTTTCTTTGAATTTTATTATTACTGAACTAATAACCGAATATTTTCAACTATTTCACCCCCGTACTGCCAAAACCTCCTTCACCTCTTGAGGTTTCCGATAATTCTTCTACTTCAATCCATCCGGCTCTTTCGTGTCTGGCAATAACGAGCTGAGCAATCCGCTCGCCGTTTTCAATTACAAAATCCTCGGCGGATAAATTTATCAAAATAACCCCGATTTCACCGCGGTAATCCGCATCTACTGTGCCGGGTGAATTTAAAACGGTGATTCCTTTTTTGGCAGCTAATCCGCTACGTGGACGAACCTGTGCCTCATACCCTATGGGTAATTCAATGAACAAACCCGTTTTCACGATAGTTCGTTCTAATGATTTTAATGTAATGGGTTCTGATAAATTGGCACGCAAATCCATTCCGGCCGAAGCAATGGTTTCGTAATCCGGCAACGGATGTCGGGATTTATTGATGATTTTGATGTTCATTCTTTATTTTTATTGAAAACACAGTCATTTCTGTTTGAACTGCATCTATTGAAGCATCAAAGTTAAAAAAATTAAAGAAATATAACCTGTTTTAGGTTTTTATAACACAATTAAAACCGTAAAGTTGCATTACTTTCCAAAAACCTTTTGTTCGAGTAAGGTCAATCGTTCCAATATGGTGCTTTGTTCAGGTTGCCAACCCTTTCCAAGCATTCCCACAACCGCATAGGCAGGCATGGCAGATGTAAGCTGTTCTGCAACAGATGCTGTCCCGTTTTCTATTGTTATATACCGATTATAAACATTGGTGTTTACCTCTGTTTTCTTTAAGAATAAAACAGTCCCTTTTTCATATTTATTGTTGTTGGCTAATTGCTCATCAACAAAAAAGACACAATCAAACTCTGCTAATATTTTTTGCAAATCTGTGTTTTCAAACGTTCCTTTAGCCGTAAGCTTGTTGATTTTCAACGGGTTTTCTTCAGACATTGATGTTACGCTGTCTTCAATTAAAGAAAAGTTAGACAATTGATTCACCGTAAGCGGTTTTGATATAATATCATCGGTAGAAATGCCAAAATAAGTTGCAATCCGCAATAGCGTATCAATCTTGGGCTCTGCCCTTCCTTCTTCATAAGAACTAATAACTCCCCGGTTTAAGTCAATCAACTCAGCAAAAGCCTGTTGGCTGAGCCCTTTTATTTGTCTTATCTTCTTTAAATTGGTGCCAAAATATGTCATTTCGCTATTCTTTTTTGCAAATATACAAACAAAGATTGATTTTTTTGCTAAAAATATTTGCAATATTAAAATTTTATTTTATATTTGTTACATGAACTTACAAACCTATCAATTTATGGAAGATTTAAACTTGTTTTCTAAAGTTAAGAATTGGCTGCTCGAATTAGAGTATAGCATTCAACTGGAAAATGAAGCTCATCAGTATTTTATCATCGAAAAAGAAACCGAAGGAATAAAAAACATGATGATTGTAATTGCACCGCAAATTCTGATTGTGGAACAGTTTTTATTTCGATGCAAGAATAACCAGCAGGACATTTACAAACAGTTATTGATTAAAAACAGGGACATAGTACACGGGGCATTTGTTTTGGATGAAACCGGAGAGAAAGTCATTTTCAGGGATACCCTTCAAACCGAAAACTTAAACGAGAACGAATTGGTAGCCACTTTAAATTCGTTAAGTTTATTAATAAGCGAATATTCTTCCGAAATGATTTCATTTAGCAGATAAACAGAACGAACAATAAAAAACTAATTATCAGTATGGTGCATTTTATTTTTACGATAGCTTGTTTTATAACAAAAATAGTTTTTCAAATTATCTTTTAATTCGAAAAAAAAACTTAATATTAACTTTATAATACCGGATGATTATGAACATTATCAAAAGACTTTTTAGAATAGGAAAGGCAGAGGCTCATTCTGCTATTGACAGCTTGGAAGATCCGATCAAAATGACCGAACAAGGAATCCGAGAAATGAAAGAGCAACTGGATCAAAGCATTCAGGCACTTGCTCAGGTAAAAGCGTTGTCGATCCGCAGAAAAAACGAACAGGAATCGTTGATGAATCAATCAAATGATTATCAAAACAAAGCCATGCTTTTGGTTCAAAAAGGCATCAGAGAAGAAATGCCGATTGACGAAGCAGACCGATTGGCTAAAGAAGCGTTAAAAAAGAAGGAACAATCCATTTTAGACGCTCAGCTGGCCGAAAAAGAACGTCAAAAGCTGGAGAGTGATGTTGAAAAAATGCAAAACAGCATCAACACCTTAAAAACGACAATTTCTAAGTGGGAAGGCGAATTAAAAACGTTGAGAGCCCGTGTTCAAGTGAGCAAAGCCACACAGGACATCAACAAAAAAATGACACAAATAGACTCTGACAGCACGATTTCTATGTTAGAAAAAATGAAAGATAAAGTATTACAACAGGAAGCTTTGGCCGATGCTTACAGCCATATTGCCGATGCTTCCAAAAGCATTGATCAGGAAATTGATGCTGCCGTTAATACCTCTGATGCTCATGCAGAAATGGAATTACAAAAATTAAAAGAACAATTCAACGCAAATTAAATTTATGAATTTTGAGGAGTTATTAAACGTTTCATTTAATCCGGCAAACACCATACTTTCAATTTTATTGATCCTTAGTGTTGTCTATTGGATTTTTACCATGATAACCGGCATTGGAGACTACGACATTGATTTTGACACCGGGACGGAAGCTGATTTTGATGCTCCGGATGCAACTGTTGAAATCCCGCAAGACCCATCCTCTTTTATTCAGTTTTTGAAGTTTTTGAATTTGGATATCATTCCGATAACCTTCTTTTTAACACTTGTACTGTTGTTTACCTGGCTGATAAACGTTAACATCAGCTATTTTATCCCCTTGCCTGATTGGATGTACTTTATCACCATTGTACCCGCTTTTATCGCAAGTTTGTTTATCACCAAATACATCAGCATGCCTTTAAAGCCCATTTTTAAAGAGATTAATCACAAAGGTGAAATTGCCTATGATTATTTAGGACGAGTAGGCACATTAAAATCAACCATTGAAAATGATAAATTAGGCATGCTTGAAATGGTGGTAAACAAAGACCCTATTAAATTAATGGTAAAAAGCAAAGACGGTTCTCTTTTAAAAGAAGGCGAAAAAGCCTGTATTGTGGATGAAAATCCGGATAAAAAATTCTACTTTGTAGAAAAATCATACGAAATTTAAACCCCTATAACATCAAAACAATTTATTAAAAACGACCTTATGACTACATTTTACGTTACAATTGCAGTAATTGTCATTGCCTTTTTAGGCCTGATATTCTGGATTTTATCCATGTATAAAAAAACCGTTCAGGGTATTGTATTACTGAGAACCGGATATGGCGGAGCCAAAGTATTTTTTAATGCCGGGGTAGTAATTCCGGTAATCCACCGACTGGAATATATGGATATTTCGGTAAAAAAATTAGAAATAGCCCGGGAAGGAAAAGACGGATTGATTTGTAAAGACAATATGCGGGCCGATATTCAAGTAGCTTTTTTTGTACGTGTAAATAAATCGGTTGATGACATTGTCAATGTCGGACAAACCATTGGCTGTCAAAGAGCCTCGGACATTGGTACGTTGAGAGAATTATTTGAAGCTAAATTTTCGGAAGCATTAAAAACGGTTGGTAAAAAATTCGATTTTATTGAATTGTATGAAGCCCGTAGCGAATTTCGTCAAGAAATTTTAAATATTATCGGAACCGACTTAAACGGCTATGTTTTAGATGATTGTGCAATTGATTATTTAGAACAGACATCGTTGCAACACCTTAATAAAGACAATATTTTGGATGCGGAAGGAATTAAAAAAATTACCGAATTAACCGCAAATCAAAACATCAAAGCCAACTTGGTTAGAAGAGATGAAGAAAAAACCATCAAAAAACAAGATGTGGAAGCCCGCGAAACCATTTTGGAATTAGAAAAACAGCTGGCCGAAAAAGAAGAACAACAACGCCGGGAAATTGCTAACATTCAAGCCCGAGAAAATGCAGAAATTTTAAAAGTGGCCGAAGAAGAACGATTAAAATCAGAATCTGTTCGCATTGCAACGGAAGAAACCCTGATGGTAGCCGAAGAAAACAAATTAAGACAGGTGGTTATTGCAGCCAAAAACAAAGAAAGAGCCGAATTGGTTGAAACTGAAAGAGTGCAAAAAGACCGTTTGTTAGAAGCTACAGAAAGAGAAAGAGTGGTGGCACTGGCAGATATTGAAAAAGATAAGGCCGTAGAGGTTGAAAAGAAAAACATTCAGGATGTAATCCGCGAACGCTTGGTTAAAGAAAAAACCGTTGTAGAAGAGCAACAAAATATCTTTGACGTCGAAGCATTAAAAGCTGCGGAAAGAGAGAAACAAGTACAATTAATCGTTGCTTCCCGTGAGGCCGAAGAAAACTTAATTGCCCTGACCCGTGCTGCCGAAGCCCGAAAACAATCGGCCGAAAAAGACGCTCAAAAATATGTGATCGAAGCCCAGGCCAAACGCGATGCCGCCGAAAAAGAAGCAGAAGCCCGAAAAATTATTGCCGATGCTCAAGCCAAAGAAGAAGCCACACTTGGTCTGTCTGAAGCACAGGTAATGCATGCTAAAGCAGAAGCCATGGAAAAACAAGGCTTTATTGAAGCCAATATTATTGAGAAAAAAGCAGTTGCCAACAAACAGGAAGGTTTGGCACAAGCCGAAGTTATCAAAGAAAAAGCCTTTGCAGAAGCTGCCGGAATTACCGAAAAAGCAGAAGCCATGAAAAAACTAAACGATGCCGGCAAAGAGCACGAAGAGTTCAGATTAACCTTAGCCAAAGAAAAAGAAGTGGAATTAGCCGAAATTGCCATCCAGAAGGATATTGCACAAGCACAAGCACAAGTGCTGGCAGAAGCATTTAAAACGGCAAACATAGACATTGTTGGTGGCGATAACTCTTTCTTTGACAATGTAGTGAGACAAATTTCTGCCGGAAAAGGAATCGATAAATTTATTCAACACAGCGAAAATGCTCAATTGGTAAAAGAAGCATTAATCAATAAAGACGGTGACGAAAACCTGATTGGCAAAATCATGAACATGGTAGAAAAGTATAATATTTCTTCCGATGACATTAAAAACCTGAGCATCGCTTCTTTAATTTTTCAGTTAAAAGGAGTTGCCAATGACAAAGAACAGGGCATTTTGGCCAGAGCAATGGATATGGCCAAACATTTGGGCATTGACAACAAACCGTTAAAGTAAAACATAATCGAATTTTATTGAACCGAAAATAATTCTCTACTGCAAAAACAGTAGAGGATTATTTTAGTTTATCTTTTGCTTTCCTTTGATTTTAAAGCTAATTAAGGTTTTTAAAACTAAAGACTTTTAAAATTTATCAAAATTAATGAGCACCGAAAAATTAAATACGGGTACCTACGAAATCATTCAAAACCGACTGAATGAGCAAAAAGATGAATTACTGCAACGCATTCAACTGTTGAACGAAGACAGAAAAAAAGTCTTTGGCGGTGTAGATTTTTCACTCATTGCCAACGAGCGTATTTCTACCGATCAAAACTGCCAGATAAAAGATATTTTTTCACTAGACAAACTTTGCTTAGTCGGACACAACACGCATTTGGGTTTGCGGACTGAAATTAACCTCAGCGATGTTTTTTCGGCTTATTTACTGATTGATAACCGCTTTGAACCGCAATCTATTCAGTTTATTGAAGATCAAACATTTACAGACGAATTCAAAAACCTCTATAAATATTACAGAAATACCTTTTTTGTTCGATTTCATGTTACACAAAACTATTTGTACTTTGTGTTTCAGCTTTCCAGTAGTCCTTCGGACATCAAAGCATTCAAATGGTTAATTAAAAACAATACACTCACTTTTGTGGATGCCCGAAGTGCTGCCGAAGTAAAATACCCAACCCAGCAGGAATTTACCTGGACAAAAGCCACACGAGATATGCAACGCAAGGGAAGCCATCCGCATGTTTCGTTGGCAGATAAAGTTTTTGTAGAAGCTATTGGTGGTGATCTCACGATCAAAGTAGAAGACAATACGAACAGCGGAAAAGGAATCTACAGCGAAGATGTTTTGCACAAAGACCAAACCCTGGATGATGCCGAAATCCATTATTTTGATTACAATAATCTCGTTATTTTTAAGATAAAACCCTATCAGGAGCCCGAACGTTTTTTTATTTATAATCATAAAGAAAAGAAGGTCGCACGGGTAGATTCGTTAAAATATTCTATTATACTTTTGCCCGAAAACCAAGGTGTAATTTATCCGAACGGCTATGCTTTGCAAACCGGCGAAATTCGCGTAATTGCAACAGAAGACAAACCTGTTTATTTCAAAAAAAGAATTACCGGCGTTACCGGAGAAAACTTCATGTTTGTTTTTTATGACGAACAATCCTATGATTATATTCTGATTCCGTACAACATCATCAAACAAACCATTGAAACACCGATAAACTGCAATGGATTCACACTGTTTGATAACGGAAAACTGGCTTATTTTAAATCGAATGAAGAAACCAAACACCATTTGATACAAATCTGGCAAACTCCTTTTACCAAAGAAATTACAATTGATGATTCGCTAAAAAACAATTTGCTGTATAAAATTGGCAACAAAGATTTGGTTCGTGTAATGGCAGAGTGTCAGGAACTGAATATTTTATTGTCTAAACAAGATTCCTATTCCGGTTTGTATGACGATATTGTTAAACAAGCAACCATTATTTTAGACAGTTATTATTTCCTGGGTGAAAAAGAAATTCATCTGCTCAACGAGCCACTGCTTGAAATCAGAAAAATTGCCCATGCGGCAATCAATGAATTTGAAAAGGCCCAGGAAATCAAAAACAAAACCGCTCAAACCATTGCAGAATTAGAAGAAAAATGTGAAAAACTGTTGTCAGACACCAGTGTTGTTTCCTATCAATCGTTAGAACAATACATTGCCGCTCTGGCTCAAATAAGGTCGTTACGGGGTGAGTTAATCAGTGCCAAAGAATTAAAATATGCAGACATTGCGTTGCTTGAAGCCTTAGAAACCAAGCTTCACGAAAGAGCCACCGAACTTTCCAATGCGTGTGTTTCCTTTTTGTTGCAAGACAATGCATTGCTTCCGTATCAGGAAAAAATGGCAACAATTAACCAACAAATAGCCGGTTTAAAAAAGACCATCGATTCTAAAACACTCGAAAAAGAGATAGATGAAGTGGCACTTCAATTGGAATTATTAGTTGATATTGTCAATAATTTAAAGATCGAAGACGCTTCACATTCCACTCAGATTATTGAGAATATTTCGTTGCTTTTTGCACAAATCAACCAACAACGGATTGAACTTAACAATAAGAAAAGAGAAATTTCCGGCAAGGAACTTTCGGCCGATTTTAAAGCCCAAATCACTCTTTTTGATCAAACCGTAATTAACTTTTTAGAACTGGCCAACACGGCTGAAAAATGCGATGATTTTCTCAATAAATTATCCATTCAACTCGAAGAAATGGAAGCTAAATTTGTTGATTTTGACGATTTTATTCAGCAAATTGGTACTAAACGCGAAGAGGTATACGGTCATTTTCAAAACAAAAGCGTGCAACTAACCGAAGCCAAAAACAAACGCACCACCATGTTGTTTCAATCGGCAGAACGCATTTTGAAAGGCGTAAAAAACAAAGCGGCTTCATTTGAAACCGAAACCGAAATCAACGGTTATTTTGCTTCCGATTTAATGATTGAAAAAGTGCGGGATATTGCCACTCAATTAAAAGATTTAAACGACAGCAACAAATCAGAAGAAGTCAATACATTACTAAAAACAGCACAACAAGAAGCGGTCAGAAAACTAAAAGATAAGCATGAAATTTATGAAGACGGTGATGCCGTTATTACTTTTGGCGATTATAAATTTGCCGTAAACAGGCAAAAACTAGACTTGACTCTGGTTTTAAAAGACCAACAATATTTCTATCACTTAACCGGAACAAATTTTTATCAACCCGTTGAATTTGAAGAAATTGAACAATACAAAGAAGTCTGGAATCAAGAATTTGTGTCTGAAAACCAAAACGTAAAACGGTTTGAATACATGGCCTGGGAAGTTTTTCTGCAACAAGAAAATATTGTTCCGGAATCAGTTAATGTGCGGCGAATACAGGAATTTATGGCGGCACATTTTGGCGAAGGCTTGGTAAAAGGTGTTCACGATATTGATGCCTTAGTGCTTTTGCAACATTTACAACAGATTAACAATGAATTAGGTGTTTTAAAATACACCCCTTCCGAACGGGCTTTGGCTCAGCTTTTTTGGTTTTTTCTGAACGAAGAAGACAAAGCCTTTTATGAAAAGCAGTTTAGTGCAGTTCGTTTGCTGAAAGAAACATTTTCAAATGCCGAACAGTTCAAATATTTAAACAGACGCCTATCTGAAAAAATTGAGGCATTTAATGATTCCTTTGATGGTTTCGATTTTGTTTCGTCCTATCGTGCCGCAGTATATCTGAAGAAAGAAAATCGTCAGGCTTTTTCAATTTCAAAAACAGCGGCCAATGCTTATGAGCGTTTCTTTAAAAGTTTGAAAGAAAAAGGAAAAGATGTGGTTTTTATCAATCAGGTAAAAGATTTATACCCTTATCCTTCGGCTTGTTATGACATTGTTGAAAATGCGTTAAAAACATTTTTTATTGAAGAAAAAACAACGCTTTCGCAAGGTTTTATTGAAGAAATTGCGGCTTTTGTGTTGACACAGAATTATCATAAAAAACAAATTGTAAACAGTAATTCATCGGTTGAAATAAACGGATTAAAATCCATTGAAAACAATCTTACTTATACGTTGGATTATTATGAATTTTCAAGTCGATTAGATTATTTTCATTCCAAAATAAAACCTGCTTTTTTAAGTTTACAACAACTGAAAAAGCAGTGGGTTGAACAAAAGAAGAAGGATTTAAAACTGCATACTTTTGCCAGTCAGGTACTCACTTCATTTGTTCGAAACAAACTGATTAATGATGTTTATTTTCCGTTAATCGGAGCCAATTTAGCCAAGCAAATCGGAGCTTTGGGCGACACCAAACGAACTGACCGAATGGGAATGCTGCTGTTGGTTTCGCCTCCGGGTTACGGAAAAACTACTTTGATGGAATACCTGGCCGAAAGAATGGGATTGGTTTTTATGAAAATAAACGGCCCGTCTATCGGACATGAAATTACCTCAACTGATCCGGGTGAAGCCAAAAATGCCGGAGCCCGACAAGAGTTGGAAAAACTGAATCTTGCCTTTGAAATGGGCGACAATGTAATGTTGTATTTAGATGACATACAGCACTGTAATCCGGAATTTTTACAAAAGTTTATCTCTTTGGCCGATGGTCAGCGAAAAATTGAAGGAATCTACAGCGGTGAAGCTAAAACGTATGATTTGCGTTCCAAACGTTTTTGCCTGGTGATGGCCGGAAATCCTTATACGGAAAGTGGCGACAAATTCCAAATTCCGGACATGTTGGCCAACCGGGCAGACACATACAACTTGGGCGATATTTCCGGGTCAAGAGGTGATTTATTCGACCTGAGTCTGATTGAAAATGCCTTGATGTCTAACGAACACATGATTCGTTTGACACAACCATCCTATCAAAATTTATACAAGCTGTATGACGCGATCAAGCAAAAAGAGACAAACATCGATTTAGAAGGCAATTTTTCTTCGCAGGAAATTGAAGATTTTAAACAAGTATTGGCTAAGATTATTCAGGTGCGAGAAACGGTTTTAAAAGCCAATGCTCTTTATATCAGATCGGCCGCCATGTCTGATGATTATCGCAATGAACCTTCGTTTAAACTGCAGGGTTCGTATCGGGATATGAATAAATTAGTTTCAAAAATTCAACCTATTTTAACCGAAAAAGAAGTTGAAAACATTGTATTAAATCATTATCAAAACGAATCGCAGACACTGACTAATGGTGCGGAAGCTAATTTACTAAAGCTAAAAGAATTAATGCAAATTCAAACCGAAGAAGAGCAAAAACGCTGGGAAGAGATTAAAGCCACTTTTGTGAAAAACAAACTTTTAAAAGGCGTAGGTGGCGATGACCGAATGGCACAAGTAATTGCGTTACTCTCTGAATTTTCGGATGGTTTGAACGGAATTAAGGATGTGCTGAAGAAATAAACAGAAACGAATACATTAAACCTTGCTGATAACTCTGAGAAATAAATAAAATCAGTTTGTATCAGCGGGGTTTTTACTTTCTTTTTAAAACACGCAACAGTACATCTTTCTCATTTCTGTAAATAAAATAAAGGTAAAGAAGCAACAATCCTGTACCTACAAAATAATTTTCTCTGAAGCCGTAAAAATAAGCGAAAGAAAAGAAAATAGAAAGGCCTAAATAACCGCCGATTTTATTTTTATCGTACGGAATCGGATAATGACGATTACCTAAATAATAGGAAATGGTCATCATCATTCCATAAGCGGCTATGGTGGCAATGGCTGAACCCATATAGCTTAATCTGTCAATCAGCAGAACGTTTAAAGTGAGTGTTACTATGGCTCCAACAATGGAAATATAAGCTCCCATTTTGGTCCGGTCGGTCAGCTTATACCAAACGGATAAATTGGTATAAATTCCCAAAAAGAAATTGGCCAACACAATCAGCGGAACCACTTTCATGGCTGACCAATACGTTTCGTTCGGAATTAAAAACAGTTTTAAAATATCGGCAAATACAATAACGGACAATGCAATTAAAGAGCCAAAAATCACAAAATATTTGGTAATATCCGCGTAGGTTTGCGGAGCATTTTCATTTTTAGCATAGCTAAAGAAAAACGGTTCAATGCCCAACGTATAAGCTGTTCTGAACAACACCATGAACAAGCCGATTTTGTAGCAGGCCGCATAAGCTCCGATTTCGGATTTTGGAATGTGAAATATTTCGAGTAAGATTTTATCAAAATGTTCGTTGATGGCAAACGCCAATCCGGCAATCAGGATCGGAAAGCCATACCGGAGCATCTGTTTCCATAATTTCGTATCAAAATACCATTGAATATGAAAATAATTCGGAGAAAGAACGATTAACGTAAGCAAACTCGCAATGATATTCGCCACAAAAATATAGCCGATCTGAAAGTTCTCTACATATAAGCTGGCTAAAAAACTATCCGGATGAGATACGGCTATTTGAGGCAGGTAAACCAGAAAGAAAATATTCAGTCCCAAATTAACCGCTACATTTCCGATTTTTATCATGGCATAAGCAATCGGTCGCTGATAAGCCCTAAGTTTAGAAAACGGTATAATCACCAACGCGTCCAGAACCAAAATCCAAATGGTGTAGGTAATATATTCCGCATCAATTCCGGAAAGGGTGGCCAATGTATTCCGGAACAAAAGCGAACCGATTAAAAACACTATTGTTGTCCAAAAAACAGAAATAGTTGATGTGCCAATAACGGCCCGTTTATCGTTGTAGGTATGATAGAACCGGAAAAAAGACGTTTCCATCCCATAGGCTAAAACAACATTGAATACCACTAACCAGGAAAAAATAATGGAGACTTCGCCATACGCTCCCGCATCTAACATTTTGGTGTAAAGCGGAACCAATAAAAAGCTGAATATTCTGGGCAGCACGGTAGCCAGCCCATAAATAGCCGTTTGTTTAAAAAGTGATTTGTAGAGTCCCAAAAATTATAGCTTTATAGTGCAATCAGGCAAAATTAACTATTTATTTGACTTTTCCGTTACATTAGTGAATTTGTAGTGTTTTATTTTGCCTTTTTCGGTGAATTCTAAAACAGCTTCGGTCGCATGTAATTGAAAACGTTGTTTTTGTTTGATCGGCGGCTGATTTCCATATTCCTTTTCAGGATTTACATCGAGCACAAAATCCGGTTTGATAAAAATAGCCGTTGCTGTTTGATCGGAAATCTGTTTGATTTCTCCTGTTTGGTTTCTGAAATAAAGTCGCTTCAGTTTGATTTCTTCCGGAATGGCTTCTTTAAAGACAATTGTAAAGTGGTTTTGATTTCCTTTTATTTGATAAAAAAAGTCAGAAACCTTTACAGGAAAACTGGTTTGGAAGGCTTCATTGGAAGCACATTCCATCAAAATCAGTATGACAATAATTGAAAAATTTCTCATTTCTTCTCCTCCAAAAACTTTACAAAATGAAATCCCTTCGGCACAAATCCGTGGTTGTAATAAAACTTATGGGCAGGAAAGTTATTGGTATAAGCATCCAAAGCCACTACTTTGCAACCTAAGTCAACGGCCTTTTGGTTTAGGTATTCCGTAAGCAACTTACCTACTCCTTTGGAACGATGAAGGGGATGAACTATCACATTATCCAATTCTAAATATTTCCCGCACCACAATTTGGTTCCCACCCAAAAACCGGAAAGCCCAACGGCTGTTTCTCCTTCAGAAGCAACTACCTGTCTGTAATTGCCGGGTAACATTTCCTCTAACAAATCACTGTAAATTTTTTCGGTAAAATCGGGATATAACTGCTGAATTAACGGCAATTGTTCAAGCATTTCTGCTTTGGTTGCAAGTTCTTTTAGTTGCATTTTGTTTCTTATTTTTAGCCACGAATTGCACGAATTAACACAAATTATTATTTTTCATTTCTTTTTGTTAATGCCGCTGATTCGCTGATTTTAAAATAAAAATAGTAATCAGCGAATCAGCGGCAAACATTTAATCTTTTAATAACGTTTCATTAAATAAATTCAAAATTCGCATGTATTCATCTACCCACGAATAGGTTTCTTTAAATCCGTGCGATTCAACCGGATAAACGGCCAAGTCCCAATCTTTTTTACCTAATTCAATGAACCGTTGCGACAAACGAACCACATCCTGAAATTGTACATTATCATCCACCATGCCGTGTAGCATGAGTAATTTATCTTGCAACTTATCGGCAAAGTAAATCGGAGAACTTTTTTGATATGCTTTTGGATCCGTTTCCGGAAAGTTCAGAATGTTTCCGGTATAGCTATGATTATAATGGGCCCAATCCGTCACGGAACGCAGGGCGGCTCCGGCTTTGAATTCACCCGGCTTGGTGAGTAAGGCCATCAGCGTGATAAAACCGCCGTAAGAACCACCGTAAATACCGACCCGACCGGCATCAATTCCTTTTTGAGCAACTAAAAACTGTTTCCCGTCCAAATGGTCTTCTAAATCCAATCCGCCCATGTGACGGTAAATGCCTGTTCGGACATTACGACCATATCCATCACTACCCCGATAATCGATATCTAAAACGGTATAACCTAAATCGGTTAACAAATTATGAAACAGGTATTCGCGATGATAACTGCTCCAAAAATTATGGGCATTTTGCAAATAACCGGCTCCATGTACAAAAATGATGGCCGCTTTGTTCTTGTTTTCTGATTTGGGTTCATAAATCCGGGCATAAACACCGGTCCCGTCTTTGGCTTTAAAGGTCACCACTTCCGGAGTTTTCCAGTTGTAATTTTTAAATGCGTCTGATGTCGAAAAGGTAATCTGCTGTAAAGTGGTATGGGGTTTATTTTCTGCAACATATAATTCCCATGGTTTATTTTTATAAGAATAACGAACCAGTAAGGTTTTTTCATCAGGTGATAGTTCCACTTCGTGAGCTCCTTCCCGGGTTAGAATCGGAATCATTTTTTGCGAAGCAATCTCCAGCTTATAAAATTCCCGGTTACCCGGATGCGTTGTGTTGGTGGTAATATAAAATGATTTTCCGTCGTTGGAAAGTTTGACATCGCGAACTTCCCAATTGCCTTGGGTAAGCTGCTTTTTTTGCCCGGTTTTCAGGTTCATCACATACAAATGAGAATAACCGCTGGCTTCCGACTGAAAATAAATGGTTTGATTATCTTTTAAAAACCCTAACGTACCACGCCCAAAAGTATAACCCGGTATGCCCGGTCCGTCTATCCAGGCTTCATCATGTTGATGGTCTAGTTCCGTGATGGTTGCAGACTCTGAATTCAACTGTACTATCCACCGGTCTTTATTGTCCTGACTTCGGATTTCCAAAACAGCCAAACTTCCGTCCTGATTGAACACCGGAGCCTGCATGACAACGGCTTTTTCTGTTTTTTCTTTTTCTTTTAAATTATCGTATTCCTGATAATAGTCCGGAAAAGCTGAAATGCCCGTTAAATCAGAAAAGGAAACAAACGACACCGAATCTTTTTCGACTGAAAAAACACCGAACTTATGTTTGGAAAAATTGGCGGTCGATACTTTGGAACGGGCGTTGGTATTTTTAGTATAGCCATCGGCAGTAATAAACTGTTCCACTTTGGTTGGATTAGAAGGAGCGTATTCTGATTGTCTGAACGTGACAAATTTTCCGTTGGGAGACGGGGTGATTTGTTCCATCGAAACTTTATCATAAAAGAATTCTTTCGGAAGTATTTTTGTTTCCGGTTCAGATTTAGATTTAGTCCATTGCTTTTGTGCCTCCCGGTCGTTTATAAACTGAAATAATTCTTTTTGCTGATGGGTTAAAAAATTATCTTTATCTTTCTTTTCCGATTCTTTTCCCTGTTTGAAATTCGTGCGTTGAATCATCGAAAAATCAGCCAAATTCAATTGAAAAATATTGTTGTTTTGTTGAAAAAAAATAAGCTTGGAGTTATTGCTTCGCCACACGTTTGAAATCCGTTCAGAAGAAACAAGTACTTTTTTGTGGGTCTTCGTTTTTTGGTCATAACTGTATAAATTGCCGTTCTGCGTATAATAAACCTCATCAAATGCTTTTTGAGTGGTGAAATTTTGTTGTGTGAAGGAAATATCCTTTTGAAGCAACTCCGGTGATTTCATTCCTTTCTTCCAGAAATAAGTACTGTTACCTGTTTCATTTTTCGGATTCCATTCAAAATAAACAACTGAGCCGTCTAATGCCCACCGGTGATTTTCAGGTTGGTGACCAATGAACGCATCACCTTTCATGATTTCAGACAGGGAAAGTGTTTGAGAAAAAATGGCTTGAATCAGAAAAAAAACAAAAAAAGCAGTGTAATATTTCATCTTTAAAAAATTAGCTTCTCAAAGATATGAAATAAAAAAGTCACGCGATTCACGTGACTTTATTCAATCTGTTTTTATCCGGTTTAAATTGAATAAAACCTGTTTTTATTAGCTGTTCAACGCTTCCGCCCCGCCAACAATTTCCAAGATTTCATTCGTAATGGCTGCCTGACGGGCTTTGTTATACGTTAATTTTAATTGGTTTCTCAACGCTGTTGCATTATCCGTTGCTTTGTGCATAGCGGTCATACGGGCACCGTGTTCCGAAGCAAATGAATCCCGAATAGCTTTGTATAATTGTGTTTTCAATGACTTTGGGATCAGCGTCAACACGATTTCTTCTTTGGATGGTTCAAAAATATAATCGGAACTGACTGTTGCTTTGCCAACAACCGGAGCTAATGGTAAAAACTGTTCTGTTTGAACAATTTGCGTTGCTGCATTTTTAAACTGATTGTACACCAACTCAATTTTATCATACTCTCCGGAGATGAATTGTTGAATCAGAATATCCGAAATAGCGGCAACGTTATCAAACGTTAAGTGATCAAAAACATCACTTTTATTGTCAATAACCGACCCCGTTTTCCGCAACACATCATTTCCTTTTTTACCGATAGCAAAAACATCTACTTGTTTTCCGGCATAAGCATCGGTTAACACTTTTACCTGTTTAATGACGTTGGTATTAAAAGCACCGCACAAACCTCTGTTGGATGTGATGGCTACAATCAGAACTTTTTTAACTTCGCGTTGGCTGGTGAAAGCACCACCTATTTCGCCTTCCATAGAAGCACTGAGGCTTTGCAGGATTTCGGTCAATTTTTCGGCATAAGGTCGCATCGCTGTAATGGCATCTTGTGCTTTTTTCAACTTTGCGGCAGAAACCATCTTCATCGCCGAAGTGATCTGCATCGTCGATTGAACGGAAGTGATTCGATTACGGATTTCCTTTAAATTTGCCATTTTTTTGATAGTGATTAGTGAATAGTAATTAGTGAATAGTCTGTTCGCTTAATGCTAATTACTAATCACTAATTACCAATTACTAGTTTAGTTATATTTCGCTGAAACTTCTTTTGCTGCATTTTCCAGTACATCGGTTAACTCATCAGAGAATTTACCGGCTTTTAATGCATTTAAAGTATCTTTGTGTTTGTTGTTCAGGTATTCGATATAATCTCTTTCGAATTCTTTTACTTTTTGAACAGGAACATTTCTCAATAAGTTTTTTGTTCCGGCATAAATAATCGCAACCTGGTCTTCCACTTTATACGGATCGTTTACCGCTTGCTTTAAAATTTCAACGTTTCTTCTTCCTTTTTCAATTACATTTAAGGTAGCCGCATCCAAATCTGAACCGAATTTAGCAAATGCTTCCAATTCGCGGAATTGAGCCTGATCTAATTTTAACGTACCGGATACTTTTTTCATGGACTTAATCTGAGCATTACCTCCTACACGAGATACCGAAATACCAACGTTAATTGCCGGACGAACCCCTGAGTTAAACAAATCTGATTCCAGGAAAATCTGACCGTCTGTAATCGAAATTACATTGGTTGGAATATAAGCAGAAACGTCACCTGCCTGTGTTTCAATGATTGGAAGAGCTGTTAACGAACCACCACCTCTTACGATCGGACGTAAGGATTCCGGTAAGTCGTTCATGTTTTTAGCAATATCGTCATCGGCAATCACTTTTGCCGCTCTTTCCAATAATCTTGAGTGGAGGTAGAAAACGTCACCCGGATAAGCCTCACGCCCCGGTGGTCTTCTTAGTAAAAGAGATACCTCACGGTAAGCCACCGCTTGCTTAGACAAATCGTCATAGATAATTAAAGCCGGACGACCAGTATCACGGAAATATTCTCCGATAGCTGCCCCTGCAAAAGGAGCATATACCTGCATTGGTGCCGGGTCTGAAGCATTAGCCGCCACAATAACCGTGTAAGCCATAGCTCCTTTGTCTTCTAATGTTTTAGCAATTCCGGCTACCGTAGAAGCTTTTTGCCCTACCGCAACATAGATACAAAACACGGGTTGACCTGCATCATAAAATTCTTTTTGATTCAAAATGGTATCGATACAAACGGTTGTTTTTCCCGTTTGACGGTCACCAATAACCAATTCACGTTGCCCTCTACCTACCGGAATCATCGCATCAATTGATTTGATCCCAGTTTGAAGCGGTTCGTTTACCGGTTGACGGAAAATTACACCCGGAGCTTTTCTCTCCAAAGGCATTTCATAAAGGTCTCCACCGATCGGTCCTTTACCGTCGATTGGGTTTCCTAAGGTATCTACTACACGGCCTACCATTTGCTCTCCTACTTTTAAGGAAGCAATACGTTGCGTTCTTTTTACGGTAGAACCTTCTTTAATACCTGTTGAAGGACCTAACAATACTACCCCGACATTGTCTTCTTCCAGGTTAAGTACGATTGCTTCCAATCCGTTTTCAAATTGTACCAACTCTCCGTATTGAGCGTTTGACAATCCGTAAACGCGGGCAATACCGTCACCTACCTGAAGTACTGTTCCTACTTCTTCTAACGATGCACCTGATTCGAAACCAGATAATTGTTTTTTTAATATTGCTGATATTTCAGCAGGTTTAATTTCCGCCATTGTTGTATCTTTATTGGAATATTAATTACTAAATTCTCTCTTTAATTGTTGCAATCTGTTGGCCACAGAAGCATTGTATTGTTGATCGCCGATTCTCAAAATAAATCCTCCTATAATGGATGGATCTACGGTATTGATCAACGTGATTTTCTTATTTGAAAACTCTTTTATTTTAGCCAAAACTTTTGTTTCTAACTCGGGAGTAATCGGGAAAGCCGTTGTAACTTTTGCTACTTCAATACCGTTCAACACATCATGTTGAGCATTGTACTGTTGTGCAATTTCTCCTAAAATCTCGAAACGTTTGTTTTCTTTCAGCAATAAAAACAACCCTTTGGTATCATTTTGAACAGCGGCAAAAATTTCAGACAAGGCGTCGTATTTTGCTTCCGGTTTGACAACGGGACTTACTAAAAAAAGCTTTAATTCCTCATTCGAATTAACCGTTTCGCTAATCCACTTCATATCTTGGTTCACCGCATCGGCTCTTCCGTTGGAAACAGCGTTTTCTATAATTGCTTTGGCATATCTAATCGCAGCTCTTGCCATACGGATTAATTTAATTTTGCATCACCTAACAGTTGAACAACCAATTTGGTTTGAGCTTCTGTGTTGGCTAATTCACTTTTTAATACTTTTTCTGCAATCTCTATAGATAATGTAGAAACCTGATTTTTCAATTCGGCCATCGCTGCATTTTTCTCGCTTTCAATAGCTGATTTTGCCTGAGCAATCATTTTTTCGCCCTGAGCTTGTGCTTCAGCTTTAGCATCGTTAATCATTTTTTCTTTGATTTCACGTGCTTCTTTCATCATCGCATCTCTTTCAGCTCTGGCCTCTGCCAACAAACGCTCATTGGAAGCGGTCAGGTTCTGCATTTCTAATTTTGCGGTTTCAGCCGCTGCCAATGCATTGTTGATGGATTCTTCCCTGTTTTTTACAGCTCCCAAAATGGGTTTCCAGGCAAACTTTGCCATCAGGAAAAAGAACACCACAAAGATGATTGTTGTCCAAAAAATTAAACTTTCCGGTGAAGTTAAGTTCATGTTTTATATAGATTAAATTGTTTTTTACTTTTTTTTAAAAACTGTTTCGCAACCAACCGTTGCGAAACGAGTTCTTTTGAAAATTTGTTATGCTTTAGCAATTAAAGCAACAACTACCGCGAAAAGAGCCACACCCTCAATAAGAGCCGCAGCAATAATCATAGCCGTTTGAATTTTTCCAGCAGCTTCCGGTTGTCTTGCCATAGCATCCATAGCAGATCCACCAATTTTTCCAATACCGATTCCTGCTCCAATAACAGCTAATCCAGCACCGATTCCAGCTAATACCATAATGATAAATTTATATAGTTAATAATTAAAAAAACTCAATTTTAGTGATGGTCGTGCTCTTCTACCGCCTGACCTATAAACAAAGCAGACAACAAGGTAAATACATACGCCTGAAGTGCCGCCACCAACATTTCTAAAACACTCATGAACAACACAAATGCTCCTGACACCGGAGAAATCCATGCTGTTTTAAAGATATAGATTAATGAAATTAAACTCAATATAATAATGTGTCCTGCTGTAATATTCGCAAAAAGACGAATCATCAAGGCAAATGGTTTGGTAAACATTCCGATAATCTCTACCGGCCACATAATCGGGTATAATGCTTTGGGAACCGGTGGAGCAAAAATGTGTCCCCAATAGTTTTTATTAGCACTAAATGTAGTAATTAAAAAGGTAATGAATGCTAAAACGAAAGTGAAATAAATATTTCCGGTTAAGTTAGCACTAAACGGGAAGAAAGGAATTAATCCGATTAAGTTGTTAATCCATATAAAGAAAAAGATGGTTAACAGATACGGCATATATTTTGCGTAATTTTTGTGTCCGATGTTTGGAATGGCAATATCATCTCTTACAAACAAAACCAGAGGTTCTAAGAAACCGGCCAATCCTTTAGGAGCCATTTTATTTTTATTGTAGGAACGAGCCACTGCCGTGAACAATACGAATAAAATGATAACCGACATTAACATCGAAAACACCAATTTGGTTATTGAGAAGTTCAGCGGTCTTGCCGCAAAATTCAGTCCGCTTTTATCTGCTTCATCGGTAATTTCAGCAAATTTATCTGCATAATAAATCACTTCTTTGTAACGAACAAATTTTTCTCCGTCAATTTCAACCACTTCTTTTGCTTCATTGTCATGGTGAAATTTGGAAGAAGAGAATACTTTCAATCCGTTTTCTGTCCATAAAATTACCGGCAGGTAAAACGTTATCGGATGACCATTCCAATCAGCGATATGAAACTCATGTGAATCTCCAATGTGTGAATTGATTAATTCCGTGGCATTAAACTCTTTATCTTCTGAATGTGATCCTCCGGCAAAACCGGAAACCGGCAACAGCGTTACTAATAAAACCGCTATGAACTGAATGGTGCTTTTTGCTATTCTCATTTTTAAAATTTAGCAGAATTTAATGTCGTTAAAATTTCGTGCAAAGGTACATATTTAATTAATAAATGAAAATATATCAACACAATTTTTAAATAAAGGTTTTTGGGGAGGTTATTTTTTACGGATTACTCAATCCTTTAGTGTTTAAAAGCCGGACTGAATGGATTGTTTCAAATCCTAAAAAAAGAAAAAACGGAATAAAAAAAGCTCCGACATCCGGAATTTTGTTTTCAAAATCTGATTGAATCAGCGGAATTAAAAACACAACCGATGCCATCATTTTTAGCATTCCGGTAGCCAGAAAAGCATAGCCGGTTTTATCAAAGAAAGACACATTCACAAAAACCAAGAACAGGAATAGTATAAACGTTGTCATAAAATGGAATGCATAAATGCTGTAAACCGGGTAATAAAAAGAGATTTCTGCAAACAAAAAACGGGTAATCAGTAATTGGGCAATAAATAAAAGGATGGAAAAGGGGACAAATTGTTTGACAAAAGGAAGTAGTTTTTCTTTCATATATGAAAAATTTATTTTTTCCGGCATATTATGAAATCGTTCCGATTTACTCAGTGTTTGCTTTCAGTAAAGTCCTTTTGTTGCGATTTCATTTAAGGTTCTTTATTAAGATTCTTCACTTGCTGAATAACATTGTACAGTGCAATAAAAACTGCCAACAATGAAAAAATAATCGTGTAAAGTGAATGTTCGTTTTGCTGTTTTTCGTCAAGCCTTTTACCAACGTAAACCCCTGCAAAAATAATAATCCCCATCTGAAACGGAATATTCATTAACGTGAGCCATTTATTATGCGGTTTTTTCTTCGGTTCCGGACTCATTTTGGGCTGGTAATGTTTTTACATTAGGCTTCATAACACAGGAAGCCGTGAATTCTGCTCCCGGCTCTACAGCCAATTTTCCGCAAATCACTTCGCCATGGATAATGGCTTTTGCTTTCAGGCTTAAAATTTCTGATACCTGAATTTTCCCTTCAAACTTCCCTTCAATATCGGCGTTTTTGCAAATAATATCACCTTTTACCACCCCGCCCGGGCCAATCACAATTTTTCCTTTTGAGCTGAAATTTCCAATGAGATGCCCATCTAATCTAAAATCTGCAGCTGTTGTGATGTCTCCTTTTATAACGGTTCCTTCTACAATTCTGTTGGTTTTTCCGAGTAAATCTGTATATGATTTAGCATCTTTTTTAAACATAACTATCCTTTTTTAGGTTTTCCTTCAGACGGCGGCATAATGGCTGAACGGGTTTCCTGTAAATTGTTTTTACTGTCTCTTGTATTGTTGTTCTTCGGTCTTTGCGGGTCGTTACCTGAAGGCGGTTGCATACCTCCTTTGCTTTGTGTCGGAGGTAATTTTGGATTTTGTGTCGGAATAACAACTTGTGGCCGCTCCTGTTGTTGTTTTGTTCTTTTGGGTTTTGGTGCATACGCCGGCGGAACTACCCGTAAACTTGGGTCAAGGTATTCTTCTAAATTTTTCTTCATCTGAACAACTTTGTAATTCTCTGACGAAATAACAATGGCCTGTTCTGTAATTTTATAATCTTTGAATTCTTTGAGAATCGACACAACACCTTTGGCATATTCTTCGTCTTTTAACCCGTGCATCACAAAGAAGTTTTTATCCATCGTATAGAGGTCAACCGACGTTGTTAGTTGTGCCTGATTTCTTTCCTTGATGAACTTGGTAATTTTTTCCATCAGGGCTGTTACTTTTTTATCTTCCAGGTTGTCCGCATGATAAAGCACTTTGAAACCGGTAGGTTCAGTCTGATCAAAATAGAGGCTTTCTAAATACGGAATATTGTCATACAACAATTCTTCGGCATCTTTTCCTTCGTCTGAGTTCGGATAGGTTAATGCTACATAATTAAGTGCTTTCTTATACTCTGCCAGTCCTTTGATTTTAGCTGTAATCTTAGATTTCAGCAACTCCAGTTTCGGCATAATTTCTTCGCCGGTAAACTTTTCGATGGCAAAATCAGTGTTAGCCGCAACTTCTCTGTACTCTCCTTTTTCGTAGGATTTGTAAAGGTTCTTGTAAACAATTTCAGGATCATCAATTAAACTTTCTGCCGACGTTCCCGCTTTTGAAAGTATTTGTGCATACCGGGAGTCCGGAAATTGTGTGATAATCTTATCTTTCATTGCCAGGGCTTTGACCGGATCAGTTATCTCATAGATTTTGAATAGATTGTACATCGCCGGTAAAACCAGTCGCTCCTCGGGCTTGCTTCGCAACAAAATTTCTAACCGGTCAGACGCCAGCTGATATTCCATGAATTTCTCTTTATAAATAACCCCCAGTTGATAATACGCAAAATTTCTTTCTTTGGCAATACTGTCCAATGCTGCTTTATCTGTAGGCAGTTGGGTAATATAAAAATCCGGTGAATATTTAGGTTCTGCCTCTTTGGACGCCACAACGGCTTCTTCCGGCTGTTCCTCAGTTTCTTTTTCTTTAGATTGCAATGACCTGTTGGCAGACAAACGCCAATTGCCATCGGAATTTCTTTTCCCCCATGTTTTGGCAAACTCTCTTTTTCCAAGATCAACCGTAGTCTGATTGTAGAAATAAAAATTCGAATTGCCTTTAAAACCGGATGATGCGGCCAAGGAAGGATTGCTTATGCTGTTTTTATTCCCGATGGATAGTTGTTCTCTTGAGTTCTGAAGGTTTGCCGCTGCTATTTCGGCTTTTTCAGCTTGTTCTTTGGCCAGCTTTTCCGCTTCTTCTTCTTTCTTCTTCAGTTTTTTTATATAATCCTCGTAAAAAGCAATTCTGTCTTCTTTAGAAAGTGAAACGACATTTAAGATACTGTCGTTCCGTTGGGCAATTCCTTCATATTTGATTACATCGTCCAAGTTATCCCTTTTCTTTTTAAATGCATTAAATTCTCGGGTTCTCGGCTTTAATAAAGCCAACGTACTGTCGTAATAATGTCCTGCGGTTTGGTATTTTGCTTTATAAAAATAAATTTCGCCTAAATTGCGGTAATTAGACGCTAACAAATAATTATCCAACGACTGAGCCCGTAGTGATTTGTTGTAGTTTTTTATCGCATTGTCGGGTTGTTTTAACCGCTCATAGACCAAGGCTTTCTGGTGGTATAACACATCCAAATACGGTCGGTTTTCCCTGTCTTCGAGCAATTTGGTGAATTTTTCAAACAGCACAACAGTGTCACCTTTCGTTACATCAAATTGTTGTATTTGTTTGGCGTGAGCCTGAATGGTATATCGTTTGGGTGATTTTCTTTTCATATCAATAACCGACTGATATGCCGCAAAGGCCTTTTCTTTTTCGTTAACCGACTCCAATAACTGTCCTAAAATAAATCTGTACCGTGCCTTCTCTTCGTCCTTTTTGGTAAATTCGAGGGCTAGTTTTATCTTGGAAATAGCACTGTCTTTTTGTTCTAAATTCAAATAGGCTTGAGCCAAAGTTGCATTGGCATCGGCAAAAATCTGGTCTTTGAATTTGATTTCGCTCAGCAATTTGGTAAGGTTATTCACAGCCAGTGCATCATTTTCAAGGCGAACATTGGTTTTTTCTCGCCAAATTTTAGCTTCATAAATTTTATCACTGGCCGGACTTTTATACAAAATGTAGTTAAATGCTTCTAAAGCCGGTATAAACCGCTGGTCGTAATACCTTGATTTTCCCAACAGTAAATGAGCCTCATCCATTTGCGGATTTTTTTCACTTCCGCCAATCAGCATCGATCGTTTTTGAATGGCTTTGGTCGCTTTTTCCTCTGCTTTTTCAAAATTGGCATTTTTGGGTTTTTGTCCGGGCAACGTTGCTTCTTCGGAAGTTTGCATCCGTTCAATCGGAAGAATTTCCCAAAAATTGTCTTTATAGGTATCCCTCACTTCATTCAACCCGGCCTGAAGTGCCAACTCACCGTTATACAAAACATTGTACTCTGTGTTAACCGCATGAAAATTACGGTTCAAAAACTTATCCTTTTTGGTAGAACAGGCAACCAGAACAGTTGCCGTAAAAAAGACAATGATATATTTTAAAGTAGTGGATTTCAAAATAAAAACGTTTAAAGGCATAACTAAAAACTAGTGATTTTAGTATATAGCAAGGGTAAAAATACGTTTCTTTTTGAAATAGAGAAAAATATTGCGGAATTTTTGTTTGTAAACCTCATTTCACGAAAAAAAATCGTGAAATGAGGTTGTGGTTTTGTTGAATTATGCGGCAAAAAATGCTTCTAATTCCTTTAATGTTTCGGAGGAAGGAATCAGATCGAGTACAACTTCTCCTTTTTGTAAGGCAACAATCCGGTTAGATACCTCAACCGTGTGCTGTAAATCATGACTGGACACTAAAATGGTCGTGCTGGAATCATCGGCTAATTCTTTAATGATTTTTTTCAGCCGGATTTGTGTGGTCGGATCCAAATTAGCAAACGGTTCGTCTAAAATAATAACTTCAGGTTCTCCGATTAAGGCCGCTACAATCCCTACTTTTTTGGAATTCCCTTTGGAAAGATCCCGTAAGTATTTTTTATTCTTCAGGATCTCCCCGTTGAAAAAGTCTTCGTATTTTACTAAAAAACCATCGACATCGGCTTTGTTCCAACCCCGAAGCTCGCCGATAAAATAGAAGTATTCTTCCGGTGTTAAATAACCGATCAAAAAACTTTCATCAATGAATGCCGAAGTAAACGGTTTCCATTTTTCACTGGTATTGATTTGAATGGAATTACTGGTGATTAAACCGGTTGACGGCTGTATCAGATCCAACAGCAAACTGAAAAAGGTAGTTTTTCCGGCTCCGTTATTTCCTACTAATCCGAAACTTTGTCCTTTTGGAATGTTTAAATCAGTTATGTTTAAAACGGTTATTCCGTTATATGTTTTGGTAAGATTTTTTACTTGAATCATGGTTTTTGTGGTTATGGGTGATTAGTAAAAGGTTAGTTTTTCTGTTTATAGGCGGCAATGGTTTCGTATTTCTGTGTTTTGTAGATGTTCTCGATCCAGTTAAACACTTTTGATTTAAAAGCAAATCCTAATATACCGGCCAAAGCAATAAATCCAAGTCCGGTTACTTCGTCAAATAACAAAATCCCCAAATAATATAATCCTAACGGAACAAGAATTTGCGGGATAATCAGCAATAGCGTCTTTACGTTGAATGCTTTTTTATCGCCAAACGCATTTTTATTGCTCATTAAATCAATGGGGGTTTTGGTAAATGCTCCCGCCAACAACACAATATAAGCGTTAATTCCGATGTTGTAAAGAGCTGTCACTAAAATCAACAAATAGGCTTTCCATCCAAAATAAAGGTAGAAACTGGCCAAAACGGCTGCAATTAAGGTTACAATCACCATCAGCCACCATTTTGAACTCAGGTATTCACGGTATTGAATGTTTTGACTCATCATCAAATTGTAGTAGGAACTATCCCAACTTGGTACAAACTGACCGAAACTGAACATAAATCCGCCGGTAACAAAAATTCCGCCAAACACTCTCCAAACCGGACCCTCATACACTTCGATGGCTCCGGAACCAAACAACAGCCCGTAGAAGAGAAACAAAACACTCATCAGAATAACCGATTTAGCTCTTTTGTTTCGGGTGATTAGACGAATATCATTCTTCAGGAAAGTTCCCAATGTCCCGAATTGGTCTAACCATTCAAAATTCTGTGTCTTGGCAATTTCATGCCGGGTTGACAATCCTGCATCGAGGTATAAATTGCTTTTGAAGAAACCGTGTACGATTTTGTAAATGAAAATCAAAGCGGCTACTGGAAGGATTATCGTCCAAATATGGTCATACAAGCCTTTAAAAAACAAAACCGTATAACTGGTCGCATCAAAAAGGTCATAATAGTGCAAAGCTCCCAATACAATAAAAAGTGTCGTTACGGAATAAAAAACTACCTCTTTTTTATCGATTAAAATATTTAAAAAATTAACCAGCAGAACCATCGCAATCATTCCGAAGGTCCATGCAATAACACCCAACACATCAAATCCTTCAACCAACAGGACCACCGCAAGCGGAATAAAGAAAAACAGGTGCATGATGTTGAAAAATGAAATTGCCGATTTTCCTAACACATAATTAACGATAGTATCTTTTTTGATATTGATATACAACAATGGCCTGATGTTCATGACCGGTGTTTTCTGGAGAAAAAACCGAAAAACCAAATCGCATACAAAATAGTACAGTATAAACCGGTTTATCAGTTCAAACGGTTCTGACTCAGTGGTTTTTTCAATGATATAATAAACTCCGGCTCCCAGTGCCAAAAACAGGACAATGAAATACAACGCTCCAAAAACCATTAAAATTTTAATAGCCAGATTGGTTTGAAATGAAGCTGCCCTAACAAAAGATTTCCATTCGAGCGAAAGAAAACGTTTAATCATCGTTTTTGGAGTTTGGTGGTTATTAAACTTCTTTTTAAAATTTGGTTTACCGATTTGACTACGTCTCTGTCGTTTTGTTACAACTTAACCGGAAAAAACATATTCAGGATACGTTTGTTTAAGGTATTCTTCTGCTTTGGAAGGGATAATTTTCACAATAATAAACGTTGTCAAAAATACCGAAACCAACAAAAAGCTAACAACTAAAAGCACATAATCGTTTGGCATTCTGTCTCCAAAATTTGAAAAAAGATTAATGGCCTGAAGCGGAAAAGCTAAAACACATGAAAAAGAACCATACCCGTAAATAATTTCTTCAAACATCCATTTTTTACCGGTTTTGTTTTTCCGTTTTTTTATTTTTTTATTTTCATAAACCAACGCAACAATCAAAAGCATTAACCACAGAACCATTCCCGCAGTCATTAGTTCATAAAAAAAGATATACTTAAAAAACCAATATAAGCTGAGTACCGATAAAATGGTAATCAAAATCTTTGGAATGGTAAAAAATTCTTTAAAATGCTTCCATACCAACAAATTGTATTTCCTGCTCAAGGCCGATTGTCTTTGTTCCACCACATCGCTAAACCCGAAAATGCCAAACTTTTTGAATTCTTTTTGTAACGCTTCTTCAAAACCTATTTCCGGGGATTCCTGCCATTGGGCTTCAATGGCGTTGGAAAGATGATCAACTAATTCGGTTTGCAAATCATAATATTCTACAAAATGTTCCCGTGTAAAACGGTAAAGACGGTCTATTTGTTCTTGATTTACTTTCTGTTCCATACTCAGTAACTTAATTTCGGATTCACAATAGATTGTATGTTCTTGATAAATTCTTCCAGTTCTGCCAACCGGTTAACGGTTTCTTTACTCCCATTTTCGGTGAGCTTGTAATATTTACGCAAGCGATTATCAACTTTTTCTATTTCTACTTCCAGCAATCCTTCGGCTTCCAGTTTATGCAATGCCGGATACAAAGCTCCTTCGGTAATGTTCAATTCGCCTTGCGTAATGGCTTTTACTTTTTGGGTAATTTCATAACCGTACATACGGCCATTCTCCTCTAAAAGCTTCATTATAATCGTATTAAGACTCCCTTTATACAGCGATGGGTTTTTCATAGGCGATGAATTTATACCGGCAAATATACATCACTTTATCATACCTAAAAATCTTAGGTATAAATTTTTTACTTTTTTTACAATTTCTAAAACGGCGGGTTTACTACCTTTGCAAAAAAAGGATATGTCAACTTTCTATAAACTAGCCGTCAAAGAAATTAAACGAGAAACAGCGGAAGCAATATCTGTTTTGTTCAATGTTCCTGAAGCATTAAAAGAAAATTATCGTTTTACGGCCGGCCAGTATATCAACCTGAAACTCACATTAGACGGAAACGAGATCCGTCGTGCTTATTCTGTTTGCTCTACACCGGATAGCGGAGAGTTGCGGATAGCAATCAAAGCTGTTAAAAACGGCTACTTTTCTAAGTTTGCCAATGAGCAGTTAACGGAAGGGAAGGTATTGGAAGTAGGGACACCTGAAGGAAAGTTCACTTTTGAACCGGATGCTACACGACAACGTAATTATGCTGCTTTTGTTGCAGGAAGTGGTATTACCCCCGTGATGTCTATTTTGCAAACCGTTCTGGAAAAAGAACCGGAAAGTACTTTTGTATTGGTTTACGGAAATAAGTCCGGTAACGAAACTATTTTTTACCAACAACTCCATGATTTACAGCTGAGGTATGTCGGGCGTTTTTTTGTACATTATGTTTTCAGCCAACAAAAAGCAGACGATCAACTGTTTGGCCGTATTGAAAAATCAACCGTTAATTTTATTCTGAAAAATAAACACAAAGAAAAAGAGTTTGACAAATTCTACCTCTGCGGACCGGAAGAAATGATTAACACGGTCAGCAATGTTCTGAAAGAAAATAACATCCGGGAAAAAGATATTAAATTCGAACTATTCTCAACTTCTTCTGCAGAAAATGAAGTGCATAAATCACTGGACGGCCACACCAAAATTACAGTTTTGGTAGATGGCGACGAAACTTCCTTTGAAATGTCGCAAAAACAATCGTTATTAGAAGCTGCTTTAAAACAAGGTTTAGACGCTCCGTATTCCTGTCAGGGAGGAATCTGCAGCAGCTGCATTGCCCGAATTTCCAAAGGAACAGCCGAAATGAAAAAGAATACCATTCTGACAGATAGTGAAATGGCCGAAGGGTTAATTTTGACCTGCCAGGCTCATCCTACTTCAAGTGAGATTTTTGTGGATTATGATGATGTTTAATTCCGTTGTCGGTTATTGGCTACTTTGATTGTAGATAGAAATCTCATCAGATGAAAAACAAACTGAAGATATTAGATCTTTTAGGCGAACCGGAAGTACAGGAGTTTTTAGACTATTGTGAGCAGTTGGAAGACGAATTGGTCGATTTAAAATTTGAAAAAAGCAACGACAAAGAATTAATTATGCCCGATATGATTCGGTAAGTCACCAAGGGGTGTAGTTCCCCGGAAAAAGAACAAACGGAACACGAACGGTTTCGTTATGATGCTCCAAATTATGCCGAAACGGTTTCCAATTTAAAATCTTTTATTTTGGCAATGTGTAAAGATCATGAATTTACTTGTAAAAGTGCGACTGTGACTGAATACTAAATTCCCCGTAAAGATTGAACACTTAACACTACTTTTTCCGGTTCAATAGTTCGCATTGCATCTTCGTAACCATCTACTTTTTTATTTCCATAAATAGAAGTGGGTAAAAGCGGATATTTCTCTCTATCAGAAGTAATACAATTCTCCAACGGTTGATTAAACGGCGAAAATCCGGCAAACGGATGTGTAGCTCCCCAAAGTGTGATGACTTTTACGCCTAACATCGCCGCAATGTGTGCATTTCCGGAATCCATGGAAAGCATGACTTCTAAATTTGAAATCACTTTCAATTCTTGATTGAATTTTAATTTACCGGCTAAGACGATTACATTTGGGTGATTATTTTGCAGTTGATTCAATTTTCGAATTTCTTCGTTTCCACCACCAAAAAGGAAAATTTTGATTGAATTATCTTTAGCCAATTCATTAATTACTCTTTGCATTAAATCCAATGGATACACTTTGCTTTCATATTGAGCAAAAGGTGCTATTCCAACCCAATGTTGATTTTTATTTCCTGTTATTTTCAGAATTTCATCTGATAAAATGGCTTTATTTGGAAATTGAGGATTTGTTAAATCAATTGAAAATCCGAGCTCTTTAAATGTTTCCGTATGTCTTTCAACCATTGATTTTAATGGTTTAAAAACTTTGTTTGTCAAACTTGTTAGTGCTTTTTTTTCTGCTCTCCCTTTGTCTGTGAACGCTACTTTTTTTCCGCTTAAAGCGAATAAGCTTCTGACAACTTTAGATCTGAGAACGTTGTGCAAATCAGCAACTGCATCAATCTTCAATTTTTTCAAATCCGAAAATAATCGAAGTAATCCTAAAAATCCTTTGTGTCGTTTTTGAAGGTCAACCGCAAAGAAATTCACATTTGGAATCCCATCAAAAAACGGTTTAAAAAATGGACGGGAGACGACAGTAAGTTTTAGACTTGGATGTTGCTCTACTAACGCTCTTAAAACCGGAACAATTATAGCCACATCACCCATAGCTGAGAGTCGGATGACGAGGATATGTTGGGGTTGGATTGGCAAAATAAATTATATTTCTTTTGGAAGAATATCTTCTTTTTTTGTCATATTTTTTATTGTCATCAAACCATCAATATGTTCCAATAAAGTTGGATCTACGGGATTTAACATAGGGTCTAAAATAAAATCAACCCCTTCTCTTCTTGCAAATTTTGCAACAGGAACAAAATCGCTATCGCCAGCTATTAGAATAATTTGATTTACTTGATTTTTAAATGACAATGTAGCTATGTCTAGTCCTACTTTCATATCAACACCTTTCTGATTCAAAGGAAACTCAATGTCATCAAATTTTAAATCTGAAATTTTTATTGTACCCTCCAATAAAGACTTTGTGTGTCTCGGTTTAATTTGCCATTCTCGGGAGCTGTTCTTTAAAAACCCTAATCTCAAAGCAATTTTTCTTTGCTTTTTCAATTCAGTGAACAAAGCATGACGAAATTTGTATAAGTCAGTATTTTTAAAGCTAATTGATTTTCCGGAAATAGGATTTTTAGAATCACCATCAAATGGTTCTGCATCATAATAAAATATTCTGTACAATTCTGTTGGTGGTAAATTATATCGTAATCTATAGCTATTAATTTTCTGAATGTGCTTAAAACAATAGGTAACAATATTTTTTGCCATTACTTCTGCCGTATCTGAACTTTCAAATCCATTGATATACTTATACCTTCGGATAAAAAAACCTTCATCTATTAAAATTGCTGTTTTCATAAATAATAGATAAAAAAAATGTCCAAAGTCAGTATTTGCCGCTATAGTACTTTAGATTAGGAAAACCTAAAGCTGACAAATCCGCTCATTGGACGTTATATAGTTTACAAATATACAACTTTTTTTATTTTAGAGCAAAATTTATGCCACTATTTCTTATTCTGATACAACACCGGATTCAGTTCCTCATCATTGTACATTTTCATTTGTTTGTACACTTTCATGAATTTGTCGCCGTTTTCGATATCTTTCAATAATTGATTGATAGAAGAAAACATATCGTTCTTTTGTTCCAACAATACGTTTAATTTTTCCTGGCATTTCGCTCTGTGTTCTGCAGAAGCTTCAGTTCTGTTGGCTTCCTCACGCATGTGATAAATTTTTAGTGCCAAAATAGAAAGACGGTCAATTGCCCAAGCAGGACTTTCAGTGTTTATTTTTGCATCAGCCTTCACCTGAATATCTTTGTATTTCTGAAGAAAATAGCTGTCGATATATTCCACCATATCCGTGCGAACCTGATTAGAGGCATCGATTTTGCGTTTCAGATCTAATGCGGCTACCGGTTCAATCTGCGGATCACGGATGATATCTTCATAATGCCATTGAACCGTATCCACCCAATTTTTAGCGTACAACAGATGTTCAATTTTATCCTTCGGATACGGGTTATTAACCGGCTGATATACATTGTCGTGTATGTGATAATCGGCAATACTTTGTTCAAAAACAGAAAACGCAACTTGTGAAAACATAGTCATAAATTTTAAAATACAAATATACTTTTTATACCTTTATCAAACTAATTCAAAACCAAAACGTTTATGCACCTCCATTATATTTCGGAACAAAATAGTATTCTCAATCATTTTTTGGCACAAATTCGCGATGTTTCCGTGCAAAAAGACAGTATGCGTTTCCGAAAGAACATCGAACGAATCGGCGAGATTATGGCGTATGAGCTAAGCAAAACACTACCTTATATTCCCATCGAAGTGCAGACACCTCTTGGTGTTAAAAAAACAACCGCTTTAGAAGATCATGTGGTTTTATGTTCTATTTTGAGAGCCGGTTTGGCATTACACACCGGTTTTATGAATATTTTTGATAATGCTGAAAACGGATTTGTGTCGGCTTATCGTCATCATCCGAACAACGATGATTATTTTGATATCTTGGTCGAATACCAGGCCGCTCCTTCTTTTGAGAATAAAACCCTGATCTTAATTGATCCTATGTTGGCTACCGGCCAATCGATTGTTGCCGTTTTAAAAAAATTACACCTGGAACAAAAGCCAAAAGAAATTCATATTGCAGTAGTAATCGCTGCTCCGGAAGGCATTGCTTATTTAGAGGAGCATCTTCCCGAAAATTGCCATTTATGGGTAGCTGCTTTAGATGAAAAACTTAATGAAAAGAACTATATTGTTCCCGGATTGGGTGATGCGGGAGATCTGGCTTACGGTGTAAAATTATAGCTGAAAAATATAAAGCAAAATACCGCCAGCTAAAACGACTCCTGTTATTATTTCTTTTAAAACGGTATCTTTCGTAACTTCAACATAACCCGTTGCCAAAATTGAAAGCGGCATCAATCCGAAAAGAAGTAAAGTGTTACTTTTTTCAGGAGATATGATATAGACCAATACACTAATTAAAAAAATAAAAATTACTTTTTTATAGGAAGCTAACATGATGATGGGTCGCTTTGACAATGTGAAAATCATTGAAAACAGAAAAAACACAGAAAAAAGGGCATATAAAACGAGTGCCGTATTGCTAGCCGATTTTTCTAAATAAAAAAATTGAAAATCCGTTCCGGTTTGATTCCACACCATGCTGATCCAATCTTTATTTATCAATAAAGAAAAAAACAGGAAGATGATTCCAACCGTAAAAAAGGCGATGAAAGGCAAAACCCAGTTTCGATAATCTCCGGAAACATGAAAAACAATAGAAACAAAAACAATAAAAATGAATAAAATGCTCCAAAAGTAAAATATTGCCGCAATAAAAATCCACAACGAAGCATCAAAAATCTTTTCTTTCGGTGTGAGCAATGATTTCATCGAGATTAATCTTCGCATGGCCAGCAATATAAAAAAAGAAGAAAGAACAATCTTAAAGCTTCCAAAAACAGAAGGAATAAACAGTAAAAAAGAAACAAAAAAAAGGGCTGAAAAACTATTGTCCTTACTTAAGCCGTTTCGTTTAGCAATAAAATTTGTGACAAACAGCGACGCGACTAAGAGAAGTAAAACAATGCCTTTTTGAATTCCGTTAACCCAGGAAAAAGTAGAGTCAGATGTTGTTTCGCCAGGTTGAACCTGATAAATAAAACAGCATAAAAACAACAAACTGCCAACTAAAATATAATTAAATGGTCTTGATTTACTAAAAACACTTGCAATCATACGGATATTTTATACTTTTGTGACTGTAAATATAATACTTTATACCATGAAAGCATTTTTCGAAGGAATTCAATCCCTTTTTGTAGATTTTCTTTTTCTTCCGCTTGATTTTTTCAGAAAATTGGAATTGTCAAACTGGTGGGCTGCCAATACCTTGAACTGGATATTCATGATTATTTGTTCTGTAGCCATTGTGTATTGGATAAAACAATTGAAACTGCACAAGGCTAATAACGAAGAAAACCAAGATACTACGGCTCATTCTTTTTTGAAATAAGAATTCAGAGTTTAGAAAACTCTAATTTCTAACTTCACTTCTACAGATCAAAACCGATATCTTTCCTATAATACATCTTATCAAAATGTAGTTTTTCTATGCTTTGGTAAGATTTTTTTATGGCTTCATTAAAGTCATCTCCATAGGAAGTTACCGCAAGAACACGCCCTCCGTTTGAAACTACATTCTTATCTTCAAGTTTTGTTCCGGCATGAAAGACAACAGAATCCTGAACATTTTCAATACCGGTAATTATTTTTCCTTTTTCAAAAGCTTCCGGATACCCCCCTGAAACCACCATAATGGTGGCGGCACTACGGGAATCAGTGTCAAGTGCAACTTCGTCTAACTTTTGATTTGCAACCGCTAAAAACAATTCCACTAAATCCGATTTAATTCTTGGCATAACCACTTCGGTTTCAGGGTCACCCATACGAACATTGTATTCAATCACCATCGGTTCGCCTTTCACATTGATTAAACCGATAAATACAAAACCTTTGTATTCAATTCCGTCTTTTTGAAGGCCTTCAATAGTTGGTTTAACAATTCGGGTTTCAATTTTTTCCATCAAAACAGCATCAGCAAACGGAACCGGGGAAACGGCTCCCATACCACCGGTATTCAAGCCTGTATCGCCTTCGCCAATTCGTTTATAATCCTTGGCCGTAGGAAGAATTTTATAATTTTTACCGTCTGTTAATACGAAACAACTCAACTCTATTCCGTCTAAAAACTCTTCGATAACAACTTTTGAACTGGCATTTCCGAATTTTTGATGCACGAGCATATTCCGCAATTCGGCTTTAGCTTCAGATAAGTCGTTTAAAATGACCACCCCTTTTCCGGCGGCCAAGCCATCTGCTTTAAGCACATACGGCGGCGACAGGGTTTCCAGAAACTTACACCCTTTTTCTACGGTTTCGGCCATAAAACTATCGTAAGCAGCCGTTGGAATTCTGTGTTTAATTAAGAACTCTTTGGCATATTCTTTACTGCCTTCTAATTTTGCTCCTTCTTTGGAGGGGCCAATTACCGGTATTGATTTTAACACCTCATCCTTTTTAAAAAAATCAAAAATCCCGGCTACCAATGGGTCTTCCGGCCCCACAACGACCATTTCAACTTTTTCCTGTATGACAAACTTTTTAACCGATTCAAAATCGGTAGGTTGCATTGAAATATTGGTTGCTATCGAAGCTGTTCCGGCATTTCCGGGAGCTACAAACAGTTTAGAGCATTTTGAACTTTGAAGCATTTTCCAGGCCAACGCATGTTCGCGTCCGCCCGATCCAAGAAGTAAAATTGTCATGTTGTGTTGGTTTACTAATCCGTACAAAAATAAGTTGAATAAAATTCATTTAAAATTATAAATCAAAAAAAGTACAATGCAATAAAGGATTTGTTATTTTTGAGCAAAACTCAGAGAAGTTGAATCTTTTTAACCTTTCATTACAAATAAGTGGCTTTCCTATCAAGAAAGCCACATCGGCCTATCATAAAATTATCCAACTAAGTGAAGAGGCATACCCGGCTTATCTTTCTGATTGTCAAGATGCGGTTTTTAACTATCATTTGAAAAATAATGCTTTTTATAAAGCCCTTATCGGGAATACAAAAATTAAATCCTGGGCAGATATTCCGGTAATGACCAAAAAAAACATGCAAGTTCCTTTGCAGGATCGGTTATCAAACGGATTCACTCTTTCAAACTGTTATATCAACAAAACCTCCGGATCCAGCGGAGATCCTTTTATTTTTGCAAAAGATACGTTTTGTCATGCTCTTACCTGGGCATCTATTATAAATCGGTTTGGGTGGTACGGTTTAGATTTCAACAACTCATTACAAGCCCGTTTTTACGGCATTCCACTTGACTTAATTGGCAATACAAAAGAACGGATTAAAGACTTACTGAGTCACCGTTACCGTTTTTCAGTATTTGACTTGTCAGACGCGGCTTTTGAAAAAACAGTACAGGTTTTTAGACAGAAAAAATTTGTATATATCAACGGTTATACCAGCTCAATTGTTTTATTTGCCAAGTTTCTGGAAAAAAAGAACATCCTGTTAAAAGAAATCTGTCCCAGCCTTCGATGTTGCATTGTTACTTCTGAAATGTTATTTGAAGTAGACAAAAAATTAATGGAAACTTATTTTGGCATCCCGGTTATTAATGAATACGGAGCCTCTGAATTAGACGTCATTGCCTTTCAACACCCCGAGGGAGATTGGCTAATAAACAACGAAACCATATTGGTAGAAATTGTGGATGAGCACAATAATCCTTTGCCGAATGGAAGCGAAGGAAAAATAGTCATTACGTCGCTTTACAATTTTGCTCACCCTTTTATACGGTATGAGATTGGCGACATCGGAATTATTGATGAAAGAAGTACACCCAAAAAACAAATTTTAAAAAAATTAATCGGCCGCACAAACGATATTGCCATTTTACCCAGCGGAAAAAAATCACCGGGGCTCACTTTTTACTATGTGACTAAAAGTATTATTGAAGATACCGGAAATATTAAAGAATTTATTGTAAAACAAATCAAAATTGATACTTTTGAAATCGAATATGTGAGTGAACAACCGCTAACAACGGTACAAATGAAGAAAATTGAGCACGAAATGTTCATTTATTTAGAACATGGATTAACCATTGTTTTTTCCCGTAAACAAAGATTAGAAAGAAGTAAAAGCGGTAAACTAAAACAATTCCAATCGTTAATAAATCCCTGAGAATGAGAATTACATTAGTAGCGGGTGCCCGACCTAATTTTATTAAAATTGCTCCGATTATACAGGCTATTAAGCTATTTCAAGAGCAATGTTTACACCTTTCCTATCGTTTAGTACACACAGGCCAGCATTACGACCGAAATTTAAGCCACACTTTTTTTGAAGAATTAAATATTCCTGAACCTGACGCCAACCTGAATGTTAAAAGTGGTTCGCAATCGGTGCAAACGGCAGCAATTATGGTTGCTTTTGAACAGGAATTAATTCAAAATCCGTGTGACCTGGTTTTAGTGGTTGGTGATGTAAATTCAACGATGGCTTGTGCTATTGTCGCTAAAAAAATGAATACTAAGGTATGTCATGTAGAAGCCGGTATTCGTTCAGGAGATATGACGATGCCCGAGGAAATCAATCGAATTGTTACAGACAGTATAACCGATTATTTTTTTACGACTTCTAAAACCGCTTCGGAGAATTTAAAAATGTTTGGTGCCAATCCGGAGCATGTGCATTTTGTTGGAAATGTAATGATCGATACATTGTATCAAAACCTAAACCGAATTTCTGCTCCGTTATTTTGGAAGAATTTTCAATTGGAAAAAAATAATTATGTGGTTCTCACATTACATCGTCCCTCTAATGTTGATGAGGCAAAATCATTAATTGACTTACTGAAAGGAATTGATGAAATGGTTCAAGACAAAAAAATCATTTTTCCAATCCATCCGAGAACTAAAACAATTTTAGCCGATGATGAGTTAAATTTAAAAAACATCTTCTTTGTTGAACCCCAAGGCTATTTGAATTTTATGTTTTTAATTAAAAATAGTTTTGCTGTAATTACAGACAGTGGTGGAATTTCAGAAGAAACCACTGTTTTAAAAATTCCGTGTTTTACCATGCGAAATAATACCGAAAGACCCGAAACGCAATCGATTGGCACAAATACATTGGTAGGAACATCGATTGAAAACTTACGAAAAGTATATGCTAACTTTCTTGAAATGGGGATAAAAGATTCCGGAATTCCGGAATTATGGGATGGAAAAGCGGCTGAGCGTATTGTTCAAATCCTTTTGAAAAAGTAATGGAAGAAATCCTGATTATATCCAATTATTATCCGCCGGAAAAAGGGGCTGCCGCCAATAGGATTGAACAAATGGCTCTAAAATTACATCAGAATAACTACAATGTTACCGTAGTTTGTCCGTTAGGGAATTATCCAAAAGGAGCACTTTTCCCCGAATATAAAGGAAAATTTTCGATAACAGAAACTCTCCGGGGTATCACGGTCAAACGATTGTGGATCTACCCCAGCAACAGTAAAAATTTTATCATCCGCATTTTTTCCATTCTATCCTTTTCAGTCTGTCTATTCTTCTTTTTAACATTCAAAAACACGCCAAAGAAGATTGTTGTTCAATCGCCTCCCTTGTTATTATCGTTTATATCTGTTTTCGTTCTTTCGTTTAAATCTAAAAAAATAATACTCAATGTTTCTGATTTATGGCCACTTGCGGCATTAGAATTGGGAGCTATAACCCCCCATTCACTCTCTTACAACGTTTCCTCTTTTTTAGAGCGGTTTATCTACCGAAAATCAACACTGGTTCTGGGACAATCCAACGAAATTATTTCGCATATAAAAACAATCGTTCCGACAAAACGTTGCTATTTATATCGAAATTTTCCGGATCATGATATCGCTGAATTCAATTTATCTACAAGCCCAGATGAGCCGATTAAACTTTTTTATGCCGGTCTTTTAGGAGTCGCTCAGGGAATTTTTGAATTATGTAATCAGCTTGATTTGAAGAGTCTAAATGTTGAACTTCACATTTTTGGTGATGGAGCAGAAAAAAAACAAATTGAAGATTTTGTTCAAAATAATCCGGATAAAAAAATCTTCTTTCACGGCATGCTAAACAGAGCTCAGTTATTAAATGAGCTCCAAACATTTGATATTGCTGTTGTTCCGTTAAAAACAAGAATTTACGGATCTGTTCCTTCCAAAATTTTTGAATATGGTTCGCTGGGGTTTCCCATATTATATTTCGGTGGCGGCGAAGGAGAACAAATCGTAAAAGAGAATAGAATGGGCTGGATTGCTCCGGTTGGCGACTATAAAGCGTTAAACAGGGAAATTGAACTGATTTCAAATTTTCAAAAAAGAGATTTCGATTCACTTAAATCAAATTTATTTAATCAATCGCAAACTTCATTTAACCTGACTAATCAAATCGCTGATTTACTTTCAAAAAACGTTTTTTAATACGCTTTTTCTTCTCCTTTAAAAATATTGACCACTGTCTGAAAAATGATTTTTAAGTCAAGGGCAAACGACCAGTTTTCAATATAGAAAACATCAAACTTAATCCGGTTAATCATATCTTCATCGGTTTCTATCTCACCTCTGAATCCTTTTACCTGTGCCAATCCGGTAATTCCGGGTTTCACATAATGACGAACCATGTATTTTTTAATTTTATTACCATAGGCCTTGTTCTGAGACCATAGGTGGGGTCTCGGACCCACAACCGACATATCTCCTATCAAAACATTGAAAAACTGAGGCATTTCGTCCAAACTTGTTTTCCTTAAAAAACGGCCAATTCTGGTTACCCGCGGATCATTTTTAGAGGCTTCCTTTTCGGTTGTATGGTTAATTTGCATCGAACGGAATTTATAACAAAAAAACTCCTGTTCGTCTAAGCCGGGTCTTCCCTGTTTAAAGAAAACCGGTCCCTTGGACTCTAATTTAATCAAAATGGCTAAAACCGGCATTAACCAGGACAATAGAAAAACAATCACAAAAAGCGAAAAACTGATGTCAAATACTCTTTTAAACACTTTGGTTGTGGGCTCATGCAACAAGGTTCGCTGCAGGGAAAGAACGGGAAACATCTCGTAGTAATCAATCTTTAAATTTTTTGAAAAAATCTGTTTGGTGTCCGGAATGAATTTGATGGTTTTATTGTTTTCATCAGCAAACTCTACCAGATCCTTCAGCTGCTCATTTGTTATTTCATTGAGTGAACAATAAATTTCATCTATTTTGTTTTCAAGAACATAGTGTTTGATGTCGGCAACCTTTCCCTTAATCAGTTCATTTGTCTTTTTGTCCGAAAAGTAACCAAAAAACCGGTAGCCGTAGTCATTCCTTTTTTCAAAAAGTTCTTTCAGGTTTTTTGCTTCCTGGGTGTAACCAATAATGATCGCATTCCGGTAATTACTTCCTGTTATAATCCTGTATTTTTTCAGATAATAGAACAGTAAATACTTAACTAAAACAACCAGAACAAAGCTAATTGTCATAAAAACAGCAATAGCTTTTCCGCTAAAAACCGATTCTTTTGCAAAGGGAAAATAGGCGATGACCACCAAACAAAAAACAACAAATTGTTTGAGGATTTTTGACAATATCTCTACCGGTGTGGTAAACCGATACACTTCATAAAAGCCGACAAAAAAAGCAATTAATGACCAAGTGATAATCAGATAAAACTCAAAAACATAAAAGTCTACGTTGAGTTCATCAAACAAAAACAAGGATAAAAAAACCACCACACCCAAATCCAGCAAAACACTGATTGGCCTGATGTATTTAGAATATCTTCCTTTTTGAGCTGCTACCATTTTTAATGAATGAATCCCGAGAAGTCTTTGTGTTCCTCTTTTAAGAGTTCATCTGTAGAAAGGGTTTTAAAATAGTCATACGTGATTTTCATTCCTTCCGCCCGGGAAACTTTTGGTTCCCAACCCAATATTTCCCTGGCTTTGGTAATATCCGGCTGACGTTGTAAAGGGTCATTTATCGGTAAAGGGTGGTAAACAACTTTCTGCTTTGTTCCGGTAAGCTTTATGATCTCCTCGGCAAAATCCCTGATGGTAATTTCATCCGGGTTTCCGATATTTACCGGCAGGTTATAATCTGATAAAAGCAATCTGTAGATCCCCTCAACCTGGTCATCTACATAACAAAATGAACGGGTTTGCATTCCGTCTCCAAAAATGGTTAAATCTTCTCCCCGGAGAGCCTGACCTATAAATGCGGGAATAACACGCCCGTCATTTAACCGCATGCGGGGTCCGTAAGTATTAAAAATACGTACAATCCGGGTCTCCAAGCCGTGAAAAGTGTGGTAGGCCATTGTAATCGACTCCTGAAACCGCTTGGCCTCATCATAAACACCCCGTGGGCCAATCGTATTTACATTTCCGTAATATTCTTCCGTCTGAGGGTGAACAAGCGGGTCACCGTACACTTCAGAAGTAGATGCAATCAGGATTCTTGCTTTTTTTACACGGGCCAAACCCAGCAGATTATGGGTTCCTAAAGAACCCACTTTCAGGGTTTGAATGGGAATTTTTAAATAGTCGATCGGACTGGCAGGAGAAGCAAAATGGAGTATGTAATCTAATTTTCCGGGAACAAAAACAAACTTGGTTACATCATGGTGATAGAATTCGAAGTTTTTTTCTTTGAACAAGTGTTGAATATTCTTTAAATCACCGGTAATTAAATTATCCATTCCGATAACATAATACCCTTCTGCAATAAAGCGGTCACAAAGATGCGAGCCTAAAAATCCGGCTGCACCTGTTATTAGTATTCTTTTCATATTTTAATTTTTTTCAGGGGCCAAAGAATTATTTGCGTTAAAAAGACAATACAACAACGTAAAAAACATCACGCCTCGTTGTCTCCACAAAAAAGATTCCGTCAAAAATAAACTTATCATCAGAATTGCGAAAGCAATTTGCACAAAATCTTTCTTTTTTACGGCATTTTTTAAATTTAAAGCAAGTAGTATGATTAAAATCAAAAAACCAAAGAAGCCTAATTCAGCAAAATTCTGAATGTACTGGTTGTGAAAGTTTTTCGTTTGATAACCTTCCTGGGTTTCATTTCCCCTAAAAACATTATACTTGATTGCTTTTTCTTCCAGTTTTCTGTAGGATGCATTTAACCCAAATCCTGTCCAGAAAACATTTTCTTCCTGAAAAAACTCAAAAAACATTCTGGCCTGATAAACCCGGAAGGCTGTTCCGGGAAAAAAATCGTTGGGAGTGAACTTTTCGTTTGTCCAGGCTTCTTTGATACTTAATACATTTACTCCCTCTAAACTTTTATCAAGATCCAATACTGTATGGCTAATACTTTTTTTGGTATTAGATTGAAATTCTGCCTTAAACCTATTTTTAATTTTACCTACAAACAAAAATGAGCTGACAATTAATCCAAAAACAATTAAGTTTCGCATCCGCATCTTATGTCCGCTTTTTGAAAAAAAGAAAAACTCAATTAACAGTAACAGTATAAAAACAATAACAATATTTTTGGAAGATAAAAGGAACACAAATAAACAAAGCACCAAGGCACTGAATACATCCATTTTTGATTTAACCTCTTTGGTGAAAAAATAAAAAAAGGCTATGGAAACATATACAGAAACATGTATGGCATTTACTTCTTTGGTGACTAATTCATGGTAAAAGAGCACATTTGTATCGCCAGACAATAAAAACCTTACAATTGCCTTGGTTAAGTAAAACACCACATAAAGCACTATGACATAACTGTAGTATTTGATGATTTTTTGCCGTTGTTCTTTTGAAAATGGCTTCATAATCATAAAACATAGTGGAATTAGCAATAATCCAATTTCTTTGGGGATAGCTTTTAGGGTTGCCTTTGCATCAATACTCCAGAAATAAGAGATTGTCATCAAAAGAAAAAGTGCAATAACCAATAAAAGTGAGTACTGGAATTTAAACGTTTTAGATTTAAAGAGAACCGAGAAAAGGAATATAACTAAACAAACATTATTTACACCTAATGGCATTGGAATAGTACACAGTACTAGCAAAAAAGGAATAAATGAAAAATGTTCTTTATTTTCCTGTTTTAGATCGTGCCATACATTGCTCAAAAAGAGTGAGGTATTCTCCATTTATTTTATTCCAATTAAATTCGTTTACAATGGCCTCAAAGTTGTTTTGAATAAACTGCAAGTTATCATTTTTTTTGATAGTGAGCAGTAAATTTTTTACTTCATCTGCATTTGCAAAGTAATAACCGTTTTGTTTGATGATTCCTCTGTTAAAATCATTGTTATGAGCCATAATTAACGCTTTGGATGCCATTGCCTCCAACAGTGACGGATTGGTTCCGCCTACAGAATGACCGTGAAAATAAAGTTTTGAGAAAAAGCGTAAATTATTGAGATGCTCCAGGTTATAAATGGCTCCCATAAACCGAATGGAAGTACAGCTTTGATACCTGTTTTTTAAATATTCCCCGTATTTGGTGTTGTGATTTCCAACAACAAGTATTGGTGTTTTGTCCTTACTTTTCACGACACCATCTAAAACCATTTGAAGGTTATTTTCGGGTTCAAACCGTGCCATAATCATGTTGAAATTATCTTTTTCAACCTGATACTGTTCTAAAATGGATTCGTTCGGAGTGCTAAACGGGTGAGCTCCGTAAGCAATGTAAGTAGAATCTTTTTTATATCTTTTCTTTAAAAAAGTTTGAATACCTAATGAATCTGCAACTAAATAATCACTGCTAACTGCAGCTAAGCGTTCTGCAAAACGCAAAAATTGCTGTACCGGTCGGTTGTATTTAGAGCGTTTCCATTCGATACCATCCATATTGGTTATAATGATCGGTTTTTTAGGTAACAAAAAAAACCAGATTGAATTGCTCGTATATCCCAATTGTAAAATAATATCAAAATCTCGTTTTCGAGCATCTTTAATGCAATTGTAATCATAGATAAACTGACCAAAAGTTCCGTATTTATATTCCGGATCATGCTGGTGAATAATATTTACACCATGGAAGGTTTTTTCCTGAAATTTATGATTGTGTGAATTATAACAATATACTTCATGCCCTTTTTGAACCAGATAAACTGAAAAAAATTCTGCAAATTGTTCAAATCCACCGTAATAGTTAGGTATTCCACGGGTTCCGAGTATGGCTATTTTCATTAAATCGTACTTTTCAAAGTGCCAAAAATAGGAATTTTAAAACACGTGATTACATTTTATTGAAAATTGATTCAAATTTTTCAACATGCTTTTCTAATGAAAAATGATTTATGGTTCTGTGGTAACCGTTTTCACCAAACAATACTCTCTTGTCTTCATCATTAATAAGCTCTTCCAGTGCCATTGCTAAAGAATCTGAATTATTAGGCTCAAACAATAAGCCGTTATGATTGTGAAGTACTGTTTCTGTCAATCCACCGTGATTCGCGGCAATTACAGGTTTTTTAGACAGCATGGCCTCTATAGCAACCATACCAAAAGGTTCCGGTTCGGTAGATGGAACCACGGCAATATCTATTGAATCCCAAAAGGGCCAAATGCTTTCCTGAAAAGGTATTATTATAACTTTTTCAGTAAGATTGCGTTTCTTTATCTTTTCTTTTAAATCAATTTCAAAAAATTCCTGATTCGGTGGAGCAGAACCGATATATACCAGTTTAATTTTTTCATATTTCGAAACGATTTTATCAAATGCCTCCAAAAGCAATTGTTGTCCTTTCCAGCTATTGATTCTTCCTACAAGGGCAATAACCAACTGTTCATCAGTTACTTTAAAAAACTGATTTCTGATGTTTTGAATATCGACTGGATTGGGCTCCGGTTTTTGCTTTATATCTAATCCATTACAAACAAACTTCGATTTCCGGGCTAATTTTTCATTCCCTTTTATCCAAAACTCCATCGTTGTTTTAGAATCATAAACGGCTACATGATTTGATTTCATAGACAACAGCTTAACAAACCCTTTGTTAAACACTTCCGGTTTGGCTATTATTTCCTGAACATGCCAAAGGTGCTTGATGTTGTTTTTTCTGGCAAAGACGATTCCGATTAACGAGGCGAGGGTGTGTGAGTATACGATATCAAATTTATACTTTTTGTGGAGTTGTTCTAACGTTTTTAACCCTTCTTTATATTCTTTAAAAAACTTCAAAATATTTTTAGGTGTAAACATTTTTCGATAAAGCTTGAGTACCGGTGCAATGATAACTTCAATACCGTTTTTTTCGAATTCCTTTTTTAAAGGTCCGTCAAAAGGAAGTATAACAACAGACTTATACTTTTGTTTATCTAAACTTGAAATAAACATCAGAATTGTTTTATCTGAACCATATAATTCAGCCGATTGGTGAATAAAAAGTATGCTCTTCATTATTTTATACATTTTTGCCTGTAGGCAATTAAAAATCCGATAAGGATTGATTTGGATTCGGTTAGGTTATAAAACCCGAGAAAGACCCAGTTTGATACAAATAAAAACACTCCGGTTCCCAGAAAAAGGAGATTTATCTGTTTAACCATATTTATATTGCTTTCCGTTTTCTTAAAAAAATAAATAATTGTGAAGGAATAGATTAACAACCCTAAAAGACCCGACTTTAAAAAAACAATCATAAAGCCATTGTGTAAAATAGAGATAAACCGTAGTTTCATGTCGCCAAGATATACTTCTTGCCGTAAATCTATTTTTGATCCTAATCCCTTTCCAAAAAGTGTAGCGGTAACTCCTTCACCCGTAACTTGTCTTATGGTCATTATGTTTTCATACGAACGATAATTGTCGTTAAATTCTTTCCAGTCTTCACGGTTAATTTTCGTCTTAAATGCTTCCATCGGGGCAACTTTGATTTTATACAAAAAGCCCTCAAGGCCTTCGGCACTTCTTCTTGGGTAAGAATAATAAATTGCGGTATAGCTTACGATTGACAAAACAATGATACTTGCAATAATTGCAACAGACTTTTTGTTTAAAACAAAATAGCCTTTTAATGCTAAAAATAAGATTAAAAACTGTATAAAATTTGTCCTGGCTAAATACATAAAAGCCGAAAAACCAACTATAATGGTAAGTATCCAAAGTTTCTTTTTGGAATAGTTTAATTCAAATTGTTTATGAAATAAAAGAATTATAAATGTATATATTTCATAATCACTAAAGTATCCTGAATGAAAACGCAAATCGGCCACTGTTCGAGCCTTGTAAACCACGATTGCGGTTATAATGATAACAATATGGCAAACAGCTATAAAAAAGCCGGTGTTTATTATTAAATCAAAGGTGTTTTTCAGGTTTTTTTTACAGAGCTGATACCCGATTAAGAAGCCAAGAATTGGTTTTGATAAATAAGTTATGTCACGGATTATAAAATAGTGCCGATAATCATAATTCCATGTTACCAAAAAGGCAATGAAAAGAATCAGAATATAAGGAACAATTAATTTGAGCAGTGAAATTGAATAACTTCTTGAAATTGAAAACACAAAAGACAGTGACCAAACACCAAAGGTTAGCTCAAAATGATCTAAATAGGTTACACCTACGCACATTATGAACAGTAACTGATAAAACCAATTGTTTGGAGTTTTAATTTTCATTAGCAATCGTTTTAATCACTTTGGCCGGAACCCCTCCTATTACTGAATTATCCGGGTAAACCCCGTTTACGACTGCTCCTGCCGCTACAACTGAGTTATTGCCAACTACACATCCGTCTAAAAAAGTTACTTTGGCTCCAACCCAAATATTATTGCCTAATTTTATGCCTTTAGAAGTTACTCCCTGTTCTCTGATTAGTTTTGTTGTGTCTGAAAAATTATGGTTTTCAGCATGAAAAGAAATATAGGAGCCCATGATTACATCGTCTCCAATTTCAATTCCTCCCGGAGCACCAAAATGAGTATAATCGCCTATGGCAGAATTGTTTCCCATTTTTAATCCTACTCCTAATTTTGAAAAATGACTTGTGGAAAGTAATTTTGAGAAAGATCCAATTTTTGTATTATCACCTAAAATTATTTTTTGAGAGGCATAACCGTCTAAAATTGTATAACTTTCTATGGTGACGTTTTTTCCTAAAACAAAATTTGATTTGTTAAGAATCGTTACATTTTTTCCTAAAAAGACTTTTTTTCTTAATTTAAAAAGACCTCGTAAAAGCATTATTCCTCTTACATAGAAAGATCTAATAATTAATTGCTCGGGTATTTTTGGGTCAATTTGATATGATTTCCCTGCTTTATATACTATTTTTTGTAATTGTTTTCTAAACATTTTTGGGTCAAAAAAGGTTTACTCGCTTCCTGATACAAAATAAGTAAAATATTATGACAATTAACTCGGATATTATCAGAGAATAAAAAACACCTTTTAAATTATAGATCGGAAGCAGAAAAATAATGAATAATAAACTCAAAAATACTGATACCGAAGTTATCCTAACATATTGTTTCAGGTAATTATACCCCAGAACCAATTGTTTTAATCCTACAGATATTGCCAAAAGAACCGGGATAAGCAGAGCTGTTTTTAATAGTGCTGACAGTTCTGAAACGTTAGATGCATTAAAAAAAGTGATTACAAAAGTTGTATTAAAACCGATAACCAACATTAAAAGCACAATAAGAAATACGTTTATGGAGTTGATTACCAGCCAATTTTTTTGTGCCTTTTGGGGCTTTTCATTTATATCATGACAGACTCTGGGGTAAGTGAAATTAAAAAACAGAAAAATATAGGTTTTAAACGTAACTATGATTTGTTCAACTATTCTGTATTGTCCGGCCATAAAATTATTCCCGATGATTCCAACCAAAATAACCGGTGAATAAAGCTGGATGGCCACAAAAATTTGAGAAGAAAACATCTTAAAATCTCTTCTTAAGAAATCTTTTATTTCGGTTATTTCAACTTTCTGAAAGTTAAATTGGTATTTTTTAAATATCAGACAGGTAAAAATGCCGTTTGAAATAATCGTCCCCAAAGCAAAACAAAGGTTTACATAAATATAATCTTCTTTTTGAACAACAAAAAACAGAACAGTCAAAACGTAAATAACTTTGGAAACAATATTGGATACGGTTATCCAATTGATATTGTCAACCCCCTGAAGGAACCACGATTGGTTAAGGTACTGCCCTACGATGACTAAAAGGGAGAAGAGAAACAATAACCATTCCGATTGCAGATAAGGGATTGTGAAAATGAGAAATACGGAAATAAAAAAAACGAAAAGCAGAACAAAGAAACGGGAAGAAAGATTCGTTAAAAAAATATGTTGTAATTTTTCTTTATTATTCCGGTTTATCGTAACTTCTCTGACACCGACTAATTCTGAACCATAATCTATAAAAACAATCAGAAAAAAACTTAAGGCCAAGGCTACGGATACCTTGCCAAAATTTTCTTCGCCGCAAACGCTGACAATATAGGGTATCAGCAACAAAGGTGTTACTAAATTGAAAAACTGTCCGAATCCGTAAATCGAGAATTTTTTAAAGAAGTCGCTTTTTACAGCCTTTTTTATTTTTTGCTTCAAATTGAACGAAATTATAATATATCAAATATAAAAAACAAAAGTTCAAAATACGTGTATTTTAAACATTAAACTAGATTTTTATTGAAACATACTATTTTAATGAGTTCGGCATTTCAAGCATTAAAATAAATAAGGACAGGGTTCTTTATTTTACAGAATATTTAAAAAGACATTGCTTTCTGTTTTAGACCCTAAAGTGTCACTTTTTCGAAAATAATAACCATTTTTTCTTTTCTAGTTAGTAGTACATAAAAATTCTAAAAAATTTAAACTCCCCGGATAATTAAACGTAATTGTTTATCAAGAAAAACAGAAGAATAACTCCATTTAAAACTATATAAATCAAACAAATAACTTTAACAATTTTCTCTACAACATTATTTTTATTATATATTTGTTTACATTATGGTTCTTTTTGAAAACAATTATGCATACATATCCTTATTTTAAGAACTCTTTTATCTTTTCCAAAAAATTTAATCTGTTATCTTATGAAAGAAATTATCAAAGTAATTATATTCCTACTTTTAACGGGTGTTTATTCTCAAACAAATGTCTCAAGTGTTTCACCAACTCATGTAGGAGCAATTTCAAATAGTAATATTTCTTATGTTATTGGAAAAATATATGTTTTACCTCCACTTTTATTTGAAAAACAAAAAAAAGAAGAGAATATAATTTTAAATAACATTATTATTTCCCCAAATCCTGTAACTAATATTTTAAAAATAGATGTATTAGATAAGTCCGAGATTAAAACTATTAGTGTTTCTGATATGAGTGGTAGGTTAGTTTTTTCTTATACTTTGGAAAAAAATTATTCTGTTGACTTATCCTTTTTAAAACAAGGAACTTATATTATTAAATTAGACAACGATAATTCAAAAACTTTTAAAATAATTAAAAATTAATTTATGCAAAAAAAATTTCTAGTATCAATTGTTTGTTTATTCAGTACAATAATAGTATTTGGGCAAGTCCCACAAGGAATGAGCTATCAAGCTATTGCTTTAGATCCAAATACAAATTTACCCGTTACAAACCAAACGATTTCGCTTAAATTTAGTATTCTGGATAATTCAGCAACAGGTTCTGTTGTCTACAGTGAAACATTCATGAGCCCTGTAAATGTTGTTACAACAAATGCTCTTGGTGTTTTCAGTTTGAATATAGGAACAGGAACACCAATAGTAGGTACGTTTTCATCAATTAATTGGGGATTAAATCAAAAGTTTTTAAAAGTTGAAATGGATATTGCCACAGGAGGTTCTGGAACAAACTACACCTTGGTTGGTACAAATCAATTAATGAGTGTTCCGTATGCTCTATACTCTTTAAATTCACAAATAAAGGTTTTTAATAATATTAATGATTTAAGAAATACGATTGGAATAATCGGTGAGATTGCATACATAAAAGGACATACTACTCCTGGAGATGGAGGAGAAGGAAGTTTTATCTGGAAAGAGTTACCAATTGGAAATCCGGGCTTTTCAGACAATAACGGAACAATAATTAGAAATACTAATAATTCAACTCCGGGTTGGATTAGAATAATTGATCAAAAAATAAATGTAAAATATTTTGGTATTAAGTTTGACAATACTGACGGTGTAGTCATTCAAAAAGCAATTGATTTTGCCGCTTTAAATGCCTTAAACCCTCAAGTAAATAGTTCATTTAAGTTTAGAGATTATACAAATTGTGGCAGTACTGTATATATTCCAGAAGGAGATTATAATATAGGAGGCACATTAACAATTAAACGAGGAGTGAATATTGAGGGTAATAATATGTTATCAACAAGTTTAAAAGCAACAAATGAAACAAGTGGTGGCTCGATGATTGAACTAGACGCAGGTCAAGTATCGGGTGTTAATATTTCTAATTTAACTTTAGATGGAAATACTAATTCTTCAAGTTCTATTACAAAAAATTGTATGAATTTGGTCGCTCGTTCAGGAAATAATTTTCCAACCGGAGGGTTGTGGAATTCTAATTTTAAAAATATACAGATTAGAAACTTTAATGGTTTCGGTATAATTCTTGAAGGAGGTGGAATAAATGATGAAACTAGATCTTTCGTTAATCAAGATTGTATTTTTGAAAACGTTAATATAAGAAGACAGACTGACAATTCGAGTTGTTTGTTAATTCGAGGGAATCTTGGTCAATTCACATTTATTCATTGTGGTTTCGATGGATATACTTCTGGCACAACCAATCCATCTTATACTACAAGTAAATTCTTTAATGTAGCAATAGAATCAAATGTTGTTGAAGCTGCGGTAATAAAATTTTTGACATGTACCTTTCAATATTCAGAGTATGGTGTTTATACATCTTTTGCTGAAAGTGTAACTTTCGACAATTGTTGGTTTGAATATCTTGACACAGCTATTGCTGTAACCAAAGCTGCAAATGGAGCTAAAGTCAGTAAATGTATAAATATACTAAACTGTCGATTTGCCAATGCGTCAGGTTTTGGGTCTGAGTGGACTAAAGTTTCAAATAGTAATCATAACGAAGGGGTTAATGGAGTGTTTGATGCCGGTTCATGTATTTCTGTTGAAGGTGGTGCTCAAATTAATGCTCTAAATAATTTTGTTATCACCTCAACTAATAATGTAAATCCAAATAGTAAATTCATCAAAAACTATGGGTTAGATTCAGTAATAAATACATCTAATAATGTTTTTTCGGATCCCTCTCTGGGAAAAACTTTTGGAATTGCCAATAATACAATAAGTACTTCTGGAAATATATTAAATACACTTGGGTATAAATTTGTCTCCGTAAATGGTTCATCAAATAATATTAAAGAAATTAAGTCTAAAATAAGTGTTGGCGAAACAATAACAATCAGAGCGACTGGAACAGGTCAGGTAAAATTTGATAACAGTAAAAACATTTTATTTGCCAAAACGACAGTAACATCCGCTAATCCCTTTGTTCTTAACCCAAAAGAAACTGCTACATTTATTAAAATTGATGACCAAATTACAATTAGCGGAGTAACTT